>Ga0247610_10005080_pt1 | contig 13918 bp, 7 predicted proteins | sample 174DNAGHGhighgp2_FD_193483 | JGI IMG/M metagenome (GOLD analysis project Ga0247610, IMG submission 193483) | Sheep rumen microbial communities from Palmerston North, Manawatu-Wanganui, New Zealand - 1742 DNA GHGhigh gp2 | ecosystem: Host-associated > Mammals > Digestive system > Stomach > Rumen ... | reverse complement strand
CGCACTGAGACGGGATGTATCCCGTCTCTACCACCTGGCACCGACCTCTTGGCGGCAGGCGGGCACAAGACCCGCCCCTACGACTTCAGGGGAATTCTTGGTGTGACGACCAACCTTACAGGTCGAAAAACTTTGCCCTGAGGGCGAAGACAGGTTGCATTTTCCATATAACAAAATTGTTGACATAGCAAGTAGGTTGGGTAAAGGCAGGCCAAGGTGAGCGAAGCGAACATAGGAAATCGCAACTCTGTTGCGTGAAAAGCTTCACAGCGACCGCTTTAAGGGAGCGGTACCTTAATGAACGAGCACCGAGTAGGTGCGGTTGAGCCCCCTCCCGATGTCGGGAGGGGGACGGGGGGTGGGTAGGTACTCGGGCGGACACAAGATCCGCCCCTACAGGCCAAGGAGGGGGCGGGGTGGTTGTGAACCTTCCAAACCGGAGGTTTGAGAAAAACATTATTCGAGGCTTCATTTTGTGTGATGCCCAATTCGTTACTCGGGAAAGAAAACAAAAACTCCGTTATTTGTTTTGCTTTCCTCTCGATTTTATCTATCTTTGCCTTGCAGGCGAAGACAGGTTGTATCTCGGGAAAGAAAACAAAAACTCCGTTATTTGTTTTGCTTTCCTCTCGATTTTATCTATCTTTGAAGCGGAAATCAACTTTTGGCATTAATCATGGAACAAGAAAGACGCTATCCAGTAGGCATACAAACCTTTTCACGACTGAGGAAAGAGGGATATGTGTATATCGATAAAACCGACCTGATGTGGAGGATGACACGACTAAGCCCTTTCATCTTCCTGAGTCGTCCGAGGCGTTTTGGAAAGTCTCTGCTCACCACTACGTTGTGCTCCTTCTTCAGAGGCGAGCGTGAACTCTTCGAAGGTTTGAAGGTAATGGAGTTGGAGAAGGAGTGGAAAAGCCATCCCGTGCTGCACATCGACGTGAGCAAGGCGAAGAGTCAAGAAAGTAAGGAGGAGCTACGACAGGCATTGATAAGACAACTGAAGCCTTTAACTTCTTTATATGGCATAGAACCGGAGGAGACCACCCCCGGTGCGGTCTTCGACGGCCTTATCCGCCGCGCTTACGAAAAGACAGGCAAACAGGTGGTGGTGGTCATCGACGAATACGACGCTCCCCTGCTCGACGTACTCCATGAGGAGGAACAACTTCCCACCTTCCGACGTGTGATGCAGGAGTTCTATCAATGTCTGAAAGCCAATGAGGCGATGATACGCTTCTGCTTCATCACCGGCATCACGAAATTCTCGCAGTTGAGCATCTTCTCCACGCTGAACAACATCACCAACATCACACTTTTGCCAGAGTTCGCCGCCATTTGCGGCATCACCAGCGAGGAGATTGACGAACAGATGCAACCCGACGTGGCACGTCTTGCTGAGCGTTACAAATGCTCGTCTGCAGAGATGCGCCAAAAACTGCGCGACACCTACGACGGCTACCATTTTGCCGGGGAGTCGCCCGACATCTACAATCCCTTCAGCCTGATGAAGGCGTTCAACGAGTGCCGACTGGCCAATTTCTGGTTTGAGAGTGGCACACCATCCTACCTCTTGCGTCAGATGCGTCATTTCCATACCGACATCACAAAAATGGACAACCTTGTAGTATCTTCAGACGCTTTCGACCAACCCACAGAAAACATGGTGGATGCACTGCCACTGCTTTACCAAAGTGGATACCTCACCATCAAGGATTATGACAATGAGACGGAGGAATATACACTATGCATTCCCAACAAAGAGATGCGCGTGGGATTGACCAAGAGCCTGTTACCCTTGATTACAGGAATGAATGTCGAGGGGGTGAGGTCTGGCTTCGCCGTCCGCTTCTGGCGTGCCCTTCGAGCCAACGACACCGACCTTGCACTACGCGAGCTGCAGGCATACCTTGAAGGCCTTCCCTACGTGGAGGGTTTCAAGAAGAAATTGGAGGAGGTGGTCGTGGCGGAAGGCTTCTATGAGTGGACCTTCTATCTCATCTTCTCCATGCTCAACGTCTATGTGCAGACGCAGGTGAAATGCGCTCGCGGACGTGCCGACATGGTGGTGTTCATGCCCGACACCATCTATGTGATGGAGTTGAAGCTCAACGGCACGGCACAAGACGCACTCGACCAAATCAACGACAAGGGCTATGCCCTGCGCTACGCCACCGACCCGCGCCCCGTGGTGAAGGTCGGAATGGGGTTCTCCATCGAGAAACGAGCACTCACCGATTATTTGATAGTCGAAAAATGAAATTTGGAGAATCGGAATAATCAGGTTTTGACAATTGGAAACCGGGATGCACCCGAAACAAAATCGAACAAGCAAACTACATATATGAAACTACTGACAACCTTTTTGACAGCCACGATGGCAGTCCTTTCGGCAACTGCACAGACACAGTTGACCACCACCGAGGCACAAAGCCTCTTCCAAACAACCACGAAGGCGAGGGTGAGCATCCACGACCCCTCCGTGGTCTATCACGAGAGCCAGCAGCGCTATTACATCTTCGGTTCGCACAAAGTTGGCGCCTACACCCGCGATATGAAGAACTGGACTGTGGCCAACCCCATCTGGCGCACCGCCACCACTTATAACGCCTCCAACGCCGACGCCTTCGTCACGCCCGCCGTCAAGCAGGTGACCAAAGGAGGACAATCGGTGAGCTTTCCTGCCTTCAATGCCAAGGACTGGTCGGCACGCAACGATGCCGGTTACAACATCGACGGCAACATGTGGGCGCCCGATGTCATCTACAACCCCGTGATGAAAAAATGGTGCTACTACCTCAGCATCAACGGCAACGACTGGCATTCGAGCATCATCCTGCTGACCTCCGACAACATCACCGGGCCCTACCTCTACCAAGGACCTGTCGTCACCTGCGGGTTTTACGACACGCAGCACTCCTACAAGGAGACCGACCTCGAACTGGCCATCGGCACTCAGTCATCCCTCCCCGGCCGCTACAACGTGGGCAGCAACTGGGGAAAGCGGTGGCCGCACACCATCGACCCCGCCGTGTTCTATGACGCCAACGGCAAGCTGTGGCTCACCTATGGCTCTTGGTCGGGAGGCATCTGGATGCTCCAACTCGACGAGAACACCGGTCTGCGCGACTATGACATATACTATCCCTCGACAAACGGCTCCAGCGACCAAGTGACCAGCGACCCCTATTTCGGAAAGAAGGTGGCCGGCGGCCTCTATGTTTCCGGCGAGGGTCCTTACATCGAACGCATCGGCAACTACTACTATCTTTTCGTGAGTTATGGGTTCTATTCCCCCGACGGTGGGTATGAGATGCGCGTCTTCCGCTCCACACAACCCGACGGCCCCTACACCGACGCCAATGGCACAAGTGCCATCTTCCCCAGATATGTGATGAACTATGGCAGGAATGGCGATACGCGGGGCGAGAAAATCATGGGTGCATACAATAATTGGGGTGATATGACCGTCGGCGAATGCGCACAAGGCCACAACTCCATCATCGCCGCCAAGGACGGGAAGACCTACCTGGTGTATCACACCAAGTTCAACGACGGCACCATCGGCCATCAAGTGCGTGTGCACCAAGTGTTTGTCAACAAGGATGGATGGCTCGTGGCTGCTCCTTTCGAATACAACGGCGAGACAACCACCGACTCGGACATCGCCACACGACAGCCTTTCACCACAGAGGAGATTGCTGGAACCTACAACATGCTGCTGCACAAATACGGAATGGACTACGCCCACTACGAGGAAGTCACACCTCAGGAAATCAAACTCGGCATCGATGGGCAGGTGACGGGCAGCCTCACCGGTTCGTGGACAGTCGAGGCAGGGACGGGATATGTCACCCTCACCCTCGGCGGCGCCACTTACAAGGGCGTGGTGCTCGAGGAAGAGATGGACGGCAGCACCACCCGCACCGTTTCCTTCACGGCCTGCAGCAAAGGAGGAGTCAACATCTGGGGATACAAGCGACATCCCAAATACGAACTGGCATGGCAGGTGCTCCACCTTGACCCACCCGTCAGCAACGGACAGACCATCACGGGCGACATCGACCTGCAAGGCTTTGCCGACAACTTCGACAACGTGACGGTGACGTGGACGAGCAGTCGGCCGGACGTCATCTCGAGCGAAGGGGTGTTCAACCCTGCAGGACTGAGAGAAGACACACCCGTCACCCTCACATTGAGGATGGAAACCCCGGGATACTATTGGACGCAGTCCTTCACCGTGACGGCCCGTTCTGAGGCGAACTCGCTGCCCGATGCCGACTGGATGACGGGACTGACGGCGCACTATGGCTTCGACAACACCCCCTTGGCCAATTCATATAATGCCAACGAAGTGGCGGTGTTGAAAGCCAATGGCACTGCTGCAGCACCCACCCTCGACACGGGCAGACTGCAAGAGGGGAAGTCGGTTCATCTCTATTTCAGCTTCAATGGCAATGAGAGCCATGTGCAAGTGCCCAATCCGCTTTTGGGACAGACACTCGAAGAAGGCGCCACCATATCCTTATGGGTGAACCGCACGGACAACAACCTCTGGGACGCTCTCTTCGGTTTCGTGGACGGCAACAGCCGTTTCTACATGACAGGCAACACCTACCTGGGCTATAACAACGGTGCAGGCAACTGGATAGACCTCAACCATCCCGGCAGCGTGGAGACAGGAAACCTCACTCCGGGCGAGTGGCACCTCGCCACCATCGTCATCGCAAGAGGGGGCATCACGCTCTATGTCGATGGCAAACAAAAAGCGTTTGGTTCGTGCAGCGGAGCATGCAACGGCAGCGACGTGAGCAACGCCAATGCGTTTGATTACAACCTCATCGTCAACCACCTGACCAAAGCCACTGAGTTCTACTTGGGCCGTGGGTCGTTCTGGGGGTCGGCCGACGCCCGCATCGACGACCTGCTTGTCTACAACCGCCCGCTGTCGGCTGACGAAGCCGCCGCCCTCTACCAGATGGAGAGCCGCACGACGTTCGACTTCGCATCGGTGCCTCAGGTGGAAAGGGATTTGTTGAATGGCAAACTTGCCCTCATCAGAGCCTTGAAGGCCGTTCCCCATACGGAAGATGCAGAGGGCGTGGACAAAGCCCTCGACACCAGCCTCAACCACATCGAGGCTCAGATGGTGGGCAACGGACTTCTCCCGTTGGCCACACTCCTCGGAGAAGCCGAACAGGCGGCATTCACCTTCCTCAGCCAAGCGACACCCGTGGATCCGGAGCAACCGTTCGACCTCACCTTACTTTTAAGCAATCCCGATATGGAGGGCACCGACGGATGGTCCGACTCCCCCACCCTCAACTTCTCCTGTGCAGAATACTACCAAACCGATTTCGATTTCAACCAGACGGTGAGGCAACTGCCAGCCGGCACGTATCAGTTCAGAAGCAACGCCTTCCAACGTCCGGGAAGACCGGAGGACTGCACGTCGGCATCCGTCACAGCAGACATCTACCTGGGCAACGACAGCCGACAACTGGCACACATCACCGAAGGTGCGCAAGCGCAAAGCCTGGGTGGAGGGGAATCGTACGTCAACGGCAAATACATCCCCAACAACATGGAGGCGGCTAGCATCTATTTCGGCAAAGGGCTGTATGAGAACCAAGTCACCACCTCGCTCCTCACCGACCGTGGCCAACTGACCATGGGCATCCGTGGCACCAACCACGACGCTTTCCATTGGTGCATCTTCGACCATTTCCGGCTGCATTACTTCGGGTCGCTCAACCCGCAATGGGTGGATGCGTTCAAATTCAAGATGGGCGACGTCAACTGTGATGGCGATGTCACGATAACCGACGTGACGTGCCTCGTATCATATCTGTTGGGCACGCCACAGCGCATCTTCTGCCACCGAGCTGCCGACCTTGATGGCAGCGGACAGCACACCATCACCGATGTGACGCGCCTCGTCAACCTCGTGCTCAGCACGAGATGAAGAAGGGGAAATATTTCGTGCTGTAAGGATGAAATGAAAGGAATGCCACGCCAAATGGCTCGGTGTGCAATTGTAGAGACGGGATACATCCCGTCTCACCAGCGGAATGCCACGCCAAACGGCTCGGTGTGCACTTGTAGAGACGGGATACATCCCGTCTCACCAGCGGAATGCCACGCCAAACGGTTCGGTGTGCAATTGTAGAGACGGGATACATCCCGTCTCACCAGCGGAATGCCACGCCAAACGGCTCGGTTCGCTATTGTAGAGACGGGATACATCCCGTCTCACCAGCGGGATGCCACGCCAAACGGCTCGGTGTGCAATTGTAGAGACGGGATACATCCCGTCTCACCAGCGGGATGCCACGCCAAATGAGGTAGTGCGCACTGAGACGGGATGTATCCCGTCTCTACACCTGACCGGCAGGCGGGCACAAGACCCGCCAGAAATGATTACTCCATACTTTTTCAGCCCCTCTTCACACCTCATTTTCCATTACTTGCAAAAGTTGAGTTGGTGATATCCCCGGAAACTTTGGATGTTTCCGGGGATGTTGCGCTTTCTGGCAACAAACGGGAGTGCCATGGGGGAGTAGTCATACCACTTCATAGCCTTTTTGGTGTTATTTTTACAATTTTTGCTTATTTTTCCCCTCCTTTCGGTACATTCTATCAAATATCTTTGTATCTTTGCACAAAATCTGAAGATCTTCTAACTACAACACTTATGAAAACATTTTTTACTCACTTCACCAACCTCAAGTTGCGAAGGCTTGCACCAGTCAGCTTGTTGCTGGCGGCAACCCTCACGCCTTTGACGGCAGACGCACAACTGTCGTCAAACCCCGACAAGTTTTTGGGCAACATCACCACCGGCTATTCCGTGGACTACGGCAATGAGAAGTTCTACCAGTTATGGAACCAGATCACCCCTGAGAACGAATCGAAATGGTCGTCCATCGAAGGTTCACGCAGGGGCAGTTTCAGTTGGGGTGGCTGCGACAACGCCTACAACTACGCCAAGAACCATCATTTCCCATTCAAGTTCCACTGCCTCATCTGGGGTGCGCAATACCCCAACTGGCTCAACAACCTCTCCACAGAGGAACAGTACAAGGCCATAGAAGAGTGGATGGACGCCATCAAGGCACACTATCCTGAAATTCCTCTTATCGACGTGGTCAACGAGGCCGTAGCCGGACACCAGCCCGCCCCCTACAAGGCAGCCCTCGGCGGTGACGGAGCGACTGGCTACGACTGGATCATCAAGGCCTTCGAAATGGCCCACGAGCGTTGGCCGGATGCCATCCTCATCTACAACGACTACAACACGTTCCAATGGCAGCGTCAGCAGTTCATCGACCTCGTCAGGACACTACGCGACGCCGGCGCCCCGATTGATGCCTACGGCTGCCAGTCACACGACCTCACCGATATGAACGTGGGCAATTTCAAGGCCGCCATGGTGGAAATCCAGAACGCACTGAAGATGCCGATGTACAGCACTGAGTATGACATCGGCACGTCGGACGACCAACTCCAGCTGCAGCGTTACAAGGAGCAGATTCCATACATGTGGGAAGCCGACTACTGCGCCGGCATCACCCTCTGGGGATACATCTACGGCCGCACCTGGACCACCGATGGCAACTCCGGCCTCATCCGAGATGGCAAGGACCGTCCTGCCATGACCTGGCTGCGTGAATATATGAAGAGCGAGGCCGCACAAAATGCGAAGAGCCCCTTCCCTGGCATGGTGAAGGAAGCATCGGTATATGTCAAGGCTGCCTCACTTGCCGTCACCAAGGGCGAAGAAGTGCCCATCACCATCAACGCAAGGTTGAAGACCAAGACGATAGACCATATCGACCTCTATGTCAACAACCAATATGTGTGCACGTTGACGGAAGCACCATATAAAGCTTCCTACACCCCGGCGGAAAACGGCAGATACGACATCAAGGCTGTCGTCACCGCCACCGACAGCACCAAGTTCGAGCGATTGTCTGGCTTCACCGCCTACAACCCACGCTCACCGTTCAAGGGCGAGATTGAAATCCCCGGCACACTCCAGGCCGAGGACTTCGACATGGGGGCCGAGGGCATGACCTACCATGACACAGACACCAACAACGAAGGCGGCACCTCCTATCGCAACGACGGCACCGGTGTCGACATCGTCACAGGCAACGGCGGCTACGCCATCGGCTACACCAGTTCCGGCGAATGGTTGGAATACACGGTGAATGTGAAAGAGGCCGGCGTTTACGCGTTCAACGCCTATGCCTCCTCGGGTGTCACCAACTCCTCCTTCAACCTCGCCTTGCACACCCAAGACGGCCTTGTCCCGCTCACCAACAACATCGCCGTGCCCATGGTGACCTCCAACAGTTGGAGCACATACAGGGCTCTTTACGGTCGTCTCCTCGTCCCGCTGGAGGCTGGCAAGCAGATCATCCGTATCAACATCACCGGCAGCAGCTGCAACATCGACAAGATTGTGTTTGAGCACATCGATGTGAATCCCGACATCAAGGTGAACCTTTACGCCGACCCATCACCGGCAACCATCAACGAGAACACCACCATCAAGGTGGATGCCTCGTGTGAGACCAGTCCTGTCAAGAGCGTGAGAATCTACCAGGGCGACGTGCTGATGAAGACTCTCACAGAAGCACCTTATGAGGCAACCTACAAGCCGACAGCAAAGGGTACTTACAACTTCACTGCCGTGGCTGAAACCGAGGACGGCAAGGAGTCTGAGATGGCTAAGTTCACATTGACCGCAAATCCCAAGCGCACTGCCTACAAGGGCGTCATCGCATTTCCCGGCATCCTTCAAGCAGAGAACTTCGACAAAGGTGGCGAGGGCTTCACCTACCACGACTCCGACTCCGAGGATGAGGGTGGCGCCAACTACCGCACCGACAGCGAGGGCGTGGACATCGTGAAGTTCAACAGCAACTACGTCATCGGCTATACGGCCACCGACGAGTGGTTGGAATATACCGTCAACGTCACCTCGCCAGGCAAGTACTCTTACATAGCCACCGTCTCCTCAGGCGCCACCGGTTCGGGCTTCGCCATCGGTTTGTCCAACGGCAGCACAGTGACCAAATTGGCCCAGGTGAACGTGCCACAGACAGCCAGCAACAGCTGGGACACCTACAAGACGGTGACCGGCACACTCAGCCAAGAACTACAGGAAGGCCAACATATCATACGCCTCACCATCACCGGCCCCTACTGCAACATCGACAAGATTGAGTTCATCAACACAACCGACATCGAAAACACCATCGTCAACGAGGATGACAACCGCTTCAGCAACATCTACAATCTCTGGGGCGTCCGCGTGGACAACAACTACAAGGGCATCGTCATCAAGAATGGCAAGAAGGTCATCCAGCGATGACCTCTCGCCTTCTTGCTACATCACATCTCATTTTAAAAAGGTTGGCTTGAGTCCTCAAGCCAACCTTTTTAATATCTAAATGCACAGATTCCCAGAGGGGATGGTTTCCCTAGAAATCCTAGTCTTCCTAAAACTTCCTAGAACTTCCTAGAAATTCCTAGTCTTCCTAGTCTTCCTAGTCTTCCTAGAACTTCCTAAAACTTCCTAAAACTTCCTAAAACTTCCTAAAACTTCCTAAAACTTCCTAGAACTTCCTACCCCCTCCTATAATCCCTGTTTTTGTATCTTCCTCAGCAAGTCCGCTTTGCCATCATCAATCAGTTTGAGGATCAACTCTCCGAAAAGCGTGTTTTGCCAAGCAAACCAGGAGCGGGTGTAATTTGATGCATCATCTTTGTTGAACGACTCGTGCATGAAGCCCGTGCCATTGTCGGTGTCTATGAGCATCTGCAGACATTGCGCAATCTCGTTGTCATCCTGACTGGTGAACGCCTTCATCATGATCGACATCGGCCACACCATGTCGTAACCGATATGCGGGCCGCCGATGCCCTCACCCACCTTCCCACGGAAGAAATAGGGATTGTCCTCACTCCAGACGAAGCGACGCGTGTTCTGATAGACAGGGTCGTCGATGGCAACGTCGCCCAGATACGCCATGGCAAGCAGACTGGGCACGTTGGCATCGTCCATTAGCAGTTGGTTGCCGAAACCATCCACCTCGAAGGCATAGATGGTGCCATATTTCGGATGCTGACATGTCGCATACTTCTTCAAAGCCCCCTCCACCTCGTCGGCAAGGTTGGTGAACTCCTCCGCTGCCGCAGCATCGTGGTTGACCGTTGTCAGCACCTCCGCTATCTTGCGTAAGGATGTCATGGCGAAAAAGTTGGATGGCACGAGATAAAGGAAGACGGTGGCATCGTCGGAAGGTCTGAAGACCGATGCGATGAGTCCCACGGGTTTGACAGGGTTGCCATAGCCATCGTTGCACACCGTGTCATACTGGCGGTTGGTGGTGCGCATGAAACGGTACGGTCCCTTGTTATCCTTGCGCTGTTGCTCACGGAAGGTCTTTATAATCTTTGAGATAGCCTCGCGCCACAAATCGCCGAAAATCGTGTCGTCGCCCGTCACCTTCCAATAATAGTATGCCAGGCGGATGGGATAGCACAGCGAGTCTATCTCGTACTTCCTTTCATGGAGGTAAGGATTCATCTCGGTATAGTCCGACTCCCATTCACTGCCGGTAGGTCTCATGTTGAACGCATTGGCATAAGGGTCGAGGCAGATGCACCTCAACTGCCTCAGTATCGTGCCCCTGACCATGCGGCGTATCTTCTCGTCGTTCTTGGCAAACTGCACATAGGGCCACACCTGTGCACCCGAGTCACGCAGCCACATGGCATGGATGTCGCCGGTGTAGACGAAGGTGTCATCCTCCCCATCGTCGGTCAGACTGTAATGCACGGTGGTGTCCAACGTGTTGGGGAAGCAGTTCTCAAACATCCACGCGAGGTAGGGCGCGTCTTTCAGCAGTTTCTTCACCTCCGTGATTTTCTTCTCGATGGTTTCCGAGACGAACAACCGTTCTCCTACAGGCGGGCGGCGGCTGACCCTGATGTTGTCGGCTGGAACCGCTATGGTTTGGGCGAAAGTCTTTGGAGAATCATTCTGAGCATTCACATTTCCCGCCATGCCAAGCAGCAAGGCCATAAACAAGTATTTCAGTTGGATGTTCATCGTTTTAGGGTTTTTGCAGGATGATGATTAGTTGATGGAAAGATATCGGCTGCAAAATAATACTTTTTTTTTCAAATAATTGTCATTATCAACCAAAAAGATGCTATCAAGAGTTGGTTCACTATGCTGCAACATTGTTGCAGCCAAAAAAAAATGCAGCCATCTCTGACTGCATGCACTGGGGAAAACCAGGGCAAGCCCTGCATCCCTGAAAATCCTCCAATCCTTCACTTCAGGAAAGAGAGGAAGCCAATCACCAGTCGTCGTCGTCATTGCCGACGATGCCGTTCCTGAGGGCCTCTTCCACCTTGTCGATGATGGCATTGGAGTAGGCGTGTGCCATGACGAGTGCCTTGGCACAAGTGCGCTTCTGCGGGTCTTTATCCACGAAAGGATAATGCCTGGCAATCTCCCATGATTCATCATAGAGATTGGCATTGGTGGCGTCGTTCCTCTTCCGCTTGGAGTCTCCGTAGGTCTTGTTGTTATTATCAGTCGGACTGAGCCATCCTCCACTGACATCAGCAAGGATGTCGTAGTTCTGCACCGTGTAGGTGACGCGCACCTTGCCATCCTTGATGTCAAGGCGTATGACCGGCGTGATGCTCACGGAATATTTGTTGAGAGTGCCGACATGCTCCACGATGTTGGGGATGGTCGATGATATGATGATGCAGCCAGCATCCTTGTCGTCGAGCGTGATGGCTTGCTTGTCCTTGAAAGTGGCGGTGGCCCAATAGTTCAAAGTCACATAGAGCTGCTGCTTGGTCTTTCCCGGTGCTTCAATCACCTGCTGGTAGGTGAGAGATTCGTTCTTGTCCAAGTTGAGCTCGGAAGCGAGGTTCTTGGCTGCGTCGAGCCATTTGTCACCATAACGCTGCTTGGCATATTTCTCGAGGTCGGCAGCTTTCATCACCTGTGCCTGGACACCGATTGTTCCGCAAATGAAAGCGATGATGGCAAAAGCCTTGAGGAAAATGGCGGAATACATCCTTGTTCTTGTCTGTCTCATCTCTTTTATTGTTTTACTAGTTCCCCGCAGGGATATGCAATCTTTTTGTAGAATAGGACTGCAAAGGTAGTGCTATTTTCACAAAAAGAGACAAAGCAGGGATTTTTTTAAAGGTTTTTAAGCGTGTGTTTGGTTCCGCTCCCAATGGCACTTCCATCTCGTTGAAGAAACACCACCCCCATGGTTCTCACAGCCTGACGCTGGAGATGTCCACCAGATGGTTGACGATGGCATAGATGGTCAGCCCGGCGGGACTATGGATTTGTAGTTTTCGTGCGATGTTTCTCCGGTGAGTGATGACGGTGTTGACAGAGATGCAGAGATGGTCGGCAATCTCTTTGTTGGACATGCCCTGTACGAGACTGACGACAACATCCTTCTCCCTTTCACTGAGGGTATCGTTGCTCGTACCATTCTGGCTGATCATATTGGATATTTTTGCCGACACGTCGTTCTGCTTCATCTTCTTCTCCAACCAACGAATGGCAGGGATGAAAATCGACTCCTCCACCTCGGCATGGTGGGAAAGCCATTCCTCATTGTTATAGATGTCGTAGAGGCAGGCGGTGAGTTGATTGTTGTGCAGACCGTCGCTGGGCAGGTATTTGATGATGATGCTTTTCAGTTCGCGTAGTAGGCTGTCGGTCTGGCCATGGTGCTTGGAATAGGTCTCGATGTCGTAGTTGCCCATCTGCTCACCCTTGAGCAGGTCCTCCACATAGGGGAAGACGGTCTTTTCCTCGTATTTCATGTGGGAGCGGATGGCACGGGTGTAGTTGTCGTAGAGTTTGAGAATCAGCCTGGCAAGGTTGTCATTCTCGTCAAGGGCGGCAACCAACTCCTTTCTGATGGTAGGCAACTGAAAGTCGAGAAAATACGCATGGCTTGCCTTAAGGTACTGCATGAGAGTGGGAATGGAGAGTTTCGACACGTCGTCGAAATCCCTATACCCATTTATGGTGAAGTTGACAACGGCAAGATAAGTGTAGGTGTCCACTCCTTGCTCTTCACATACCTCTCGAACGGTCTTGTCGCCAAAACCGAGGTTGATGCCAAAACATCCCAAACTCTGCAAAAGGCTGTAATTGTCGCGGATAAGCGAAATCATGCTGTCTTCAGCCTCATACATCTTCTGATTCTTCATCTCACGCTTATTATTTTTCAATCGGCTGCAAAAATACGATTTTTCATCCATTCATGCAATCATCATAATTAGGTATTTTGAAGGAGCCAAGAATAACAGACGATGAATAACGAATACGCGCTCGGCTTCGCCGCCTCACACGTCGATAGAATGGAAATATTATATCTCTGCATTTTGATTGGAATTTTTTGTGCTGTAAGGATGAAATGAAAGGAATGCCACGCCAAACGGCTCGGTGTGCAATTGTAGAGACGGGATACATCACGTCTCACCAGCGGAATGCCGCGCCAAACGGCTCGGTGTGCATTTGTAGAGACGGGATACATCCCGTCTCACCAGCGGAATGCCGCGCCAAACGGCTCGGTTCGCTATTGTAGAGACGGGATACATCCCGTCTCACCAGCGGAATGCCACGCCAAACGGCTCGGTGTGCATTTGTAGAGACGGGATACATCCCGTCTCACCAGCGGAATGCCACGCCAAACGGCTCGGTGTGCAATTGTAGAGACGGGATACATCACGTCTCACCAGCGGAATGCCAAGCCAAACGGCTCGGTTCGCTATTGTAGAGACGGGATACATCCCGTCTCACCAGCGGAATGCCACGCCAAATGAGGTGGTGCGCACTGAG
>Ga0247610_10005079_pt1 | contig 13918 bp, 14 predicted proteins | sample 174DNAGHGhighgp2_FD_193483 | JGI IMG/M metagenome (GOLD analysis project Ga0247610, IMG submission 193483) | Sheep rumen microbial communities from Palmerston North, Manawatu-Wanganui, New Zealand - 1742 DNA GHGhigh gp2 | ecosystem: Host-associated > Mammals > Digestive system > Stomach > Rumen... | reverse complement strand
AACCGCTTGTGTTAAGGTGGGCGCCATATAACCGGACCACGATCCGGACAGGGACAGCTCCCTAAATAGTAATGTTGGCTCGAGAGACATGCGGTTAATACGCATCAGACAGTCTTCCTATCTATGCTTTTAATATAACATAAACCTTTATATTTTACAAGCAAAAAAAACGGACAAAAGTCGCCGAAACGGCACAAATCAGATATTTTGCAAAATTTGCGCAATTTTTGCGGTTTGCGAATCGATAACCTGAGCGGCTTCAGCATCGGCGCGGCGGATTTTCTCCGGTGAATCAAATTCTACCGCTTTACCGGCGGTAATATCAGAGAGCTCATCGGCCAACAGCAGACCGACCATCGCCAGTTTCATATTCTCGTTAATGGTAGCGGAATTGGCCGAGAGTTGCTTGGCTTTTTCATCCAACATCCGCGATAGTTTCATAATATGTGCTTCCTGTCCGTCTCCGCAGGCAATCACATATTCACGCTTATCAATTGTTATTGTCACTTGTCCCATTGTCTTCCAATACCTTTTCTAATCTGGCGACAACATCATCGATGTTTTCGGTAGTTTGAGTTATGGTTTGTTGCATTTCGGCAATTTTTTGTTCAGCCTGTTGATAATTTTGCGTTAATTCGTCTTTTTGTTTCAGCGCCTCATCTAAACGTGCCTGAATTTGTGCGTCGGCATTGTTTGCGGCCGCGGCGGCATTTTCAAGTTCGGCAATGCGACCTTGGGCGGCGGCAACCTGCTGTTTTAATTCGTTGTTTTGTGCGGTTAATTCTTCAATTTGCGTTTTGCGATTGCTTAAAGCCGTGTTCAAATTTTGGATTTCGGTTTGCAAACCGGAAATTTTATTGTTTCTGCCTTCGGCTTCGGCCTGTAATTCTTTGATTTTATCTGCGGCCTCGGTATTGTTTTGCAAGGCAATGAGTTCAACATGCAACTTTTCTTTTTCATCGGCAAGAGCTTGTGTTTGTGTTTCTAAAACGGCGACTCTGGCTTCGGCTGCGTCTTTTTGGTTTTTCTGCTCCTCAAGCATTTGCGCATAGCGTTGTTTTTGCTGTGCGACGGCGGTGGCCAATTCATCAATGATATTGTTCAAGCGAATGAGCGAGTTGCGGCTCTGTTCCATATTTTCCATAACCATAATAAAAACACTTTCCTTTCTGCAAAATTGTTGTATATTTAACCATATATTAACATTGGTAACACAAAGATTTTTAAAATGCAAAACTTTATCGTCAGAATTACGCAAGAAAATTTTAAGTTGTTGGAGCAGGCCGAAATCGGTTGTTTTATTTTGCCGGATACGGCTTCGCCGGAGTTTGCGTCCGAGTTTATCAAAAAGGCACATGCGGCCGATAAGTTGGTGTTGGCCGAGGGCGAAAATGCGCTCGATTTTTATTTGCAATATAATCCCGACGGGCTGATTTTAAATACCGTAAAAGAAACGAATCCGTCCAAAGCGATTAAAGAAGTGCAGAAAAAAGCCCAAAAAGCGGTGCTGGGTGTGGTGACGCGTAACCGGCGGCACGAGGCAATGCTCGTCAGCGAATGCGAGCCGGATTTTGTGATTTTTAAGTTTTGGAAAGACGGTTTCGAATCCAATAAAGAGTTGCTTGATTGGTACGGCGAATTGTTTTTGATTCAGAACGCGGCGCAAATTGAAGATGATTGCGACTTTTCTGCCCTTAGTGCCGATTTTATCATTTTAGACGACGTGAAGTATTTAGAGAAAAAACAAAGCTGAATGTGTTGTTCTACGCGTATTGCTTGTTCTTCGCTTTTGTGAAACGCGGAGGCTTTCCGGAAGGAGATTTCTTCTCGGAATCGGATAAAATATTTACTGTTTTAGCAATTTTTTGAGTGGATTTTTTAATTTTTTCCTCTGTTCTGCAGGCTTCTGATGTGCAAATTGCAATACTGGTAACAGCATTGGCCAAATTGGTTAAAAAAGTTAGTTGTTGCTCGGTTTTTCTCACTCTTTCTTGTTTTTCTTTTTCAATATTTCTCATATGGAAAAGCGGTGCTGTGTATTGGTCTTTCTTACGGAATCCGGCATAAAAATGCATATGCGGATCGGTAAAAGAGGTAATCAGAAAAGCTTTTTGCGCACTTTCATCAGGTTTATTTTCCGTTGCCAATTTATCTCCGGCGGATTTTGCATTCGGATTTATATATAGTGCGTCAAATGGTGTATCACGTCGATGAAATGATTTATGATAATCAACATGCATATCATCTTTGGCAAAAGTATCACCGTAGTAATCGTAATACCTTGCTGTGCCTACAAAATTTTTCTTGTCATCGTTTCCACCATATTGAATTGCTTCTGCATGGTGCAAAGTTGCTGAAAGTAAACGCCAATCTCGACGACTGCCAACTCCCGGAGTACCATAACTTGCCGCTTTCCAAAATCCGGAAATAGCATCATCTTCCCTACCATGACGTTTCATGGCTTCACTTATGTGTTTTACTGCCTTAGGGTTATGATCAGCTAAATTTTCCCACCAAGTGTCACGTGCAGCCGGTTCTTCATCATATTCCGAATAATAACCGGTAACAGGTATAATTTCAAAACCTTCTTCATCATATTCTTTTTTAACAGAAGATTTCTCATCTTCGCTATCATCGTCACTATATTCATCAGAGTCCCGTTTGTCGTCATATTCATAGTCATCATCATCGTACCAATAATAAGGACTGCGCCAACTACCGTTAAGTTCGTCGGTATGCGGACTTTTGGTAAACATATAATCTCCGGTATCTTGGTTGTAAACCTTTCTGTCTTCCAGCGTATTGTGAGAATTTACCACCATATCACTCAAATCTTTCAAATTAAACTGAGTGGCAATTTTCGGCTCTACTTGTAATGCTTCCAGTGTATCGCAAATAATTTTCATATCATTGTATAAACCATGTTTTCGCAAAGCTTTAAATGGCGATTTATCAATCATCTGGTCAAAATAATTTTGTGCCGAATATTTTTTTTCATCGCTAGATTTATTGCTATGATATATTTGATAAATATCATTTTCTTCAAAATATTTTCTATATGCCGGACTGACAGAATTTTCATAATACGGATTAGATTCTGTTTTATCCGGATTTTCTTTTCGGGCTTGCTCCAATTCTGCTTCACTGTAATATGGTTCTCCGGTTTCGGTATTTTTACCTCTTTCATAAGAACTCCAAGTCCGGTCAAACACTTTTCTTACGGCCGTTCGTTCATCGACATCTACCGTATTGCCGGTTGCCAACTCAACTTTTAAGCCGTAAAAAGAACGCAAGGCATTGACTTTATCTAAGTTATCTTGGGTGCAATTTACGTGCAAGAAATCCATAACTTTGGCGTCTAATTCAGCGAGTCGAGGTTCACCTTCCGCAAGGATTAAATCATTGAATTCTTTTTTCTTTTGCTCATTGCCTGATTTGACAACATCATAAGCGGCTTGAATGAGCTGTTCTTCTAAAGATAGATTAGGGTATTTTTTATTTAAGGTTTCAGCAATATAATTTTTTTGAGCTAAAGAATCTTCAAGTTCGCTAATATCTCTGTAATCCCAAACACCATAGGCTTCTTCTTTTTTATGCGATAATAACTTCAATACATCTTGATTTTTAGTACGCTCTGCCAATGTACAAATTGCAGAGGCAAGCACAGATGAGGTATCGTCTGAAAAATCTATTTCTTTTAAGAGCCCATTTATTTTTTCAGGCGAATTTAATATTTGCTGTATTTGTTTTCCGTAAAATTGGTGGGCCTGTTTTATTTTCAGGCCTATTTTAGCTCTTTGTTCTTTAAGTTTTTGATTGACGTCGTCAATATAATTTTTCCCTTTGTTTTGCTCTGCCAAAGAATTAAAGCGTTTAATTATTTCGTTTAAATCAGCATTTTCATCGAGGGCTTTTTCGATTTTACTTATTTCAGCAAATACCGATTCTTGCTGTTCGTTTATTTCTTTAATGGGAGATGCAAAGGTATTTTGTGCGTCTTCTGTTACATTTATCCGATATTGTAATTGTGTTAAATCAGAATTACCTGTTGTATAAACAAACGGGTGCTTATGAATATTCTTAATTTTCTCCAGCTTGGGAAAGTCAGGCATCTGTAATTTTAAAATATTAAGTTGGTCTGAAAAATCTTTAAGTTCCGGTTGCAGAGTTAAAATTTCATTTGTAATACTTTTTGCTTGTTTGTTGGAGTTATAGATTTGCAATAACAAAAGGCACTTTTTTTGGATTTCTATATTTTCCGGGTTTCCTTTGGAAAATTTTTCTATAAATTTAAGACCTTTTGCCATATCTGCTGAATATAAATTAAGGAATTTTTTATAAGAAAACTCCCCCATAATCATATCAACATCTTTTTCAGAAAGTTTGTTTTTTGCACCAATAAAAGTATCAATGATGGAAGTTTTTTCGAATGCAACTTTTTCAACTTTAGAAAAGAGTTTAGGATGATTTTTTACAATTTCGTGAAAAACTGCAACTTGGTCATATACATTCCAATCTTTTACACATTTAATAATATTATCGGCTAAATCCGGATGTTTGCGTAAAATATTCGTAACTATATGTGCTTTATATTCATCAAAATCATTACTATCAAAATTATTCATTCGTCGAACGACATCGAGGCTTAACTGCGGTTTTATTTCAATAATATTCTCCAGTATATCTTTTATATCGTTAGCGCAAATATGGTAAGATTCTTCCTCTATCATGTCCAGAGCATTAGAGCAAAGTTGAGGGTATTCTTTTAACAAATCAATAATATCTTTTGCTTTTTCGCTCTGTTCATGGTATGGAGAGTAAATGATATCATCTTTGAGTTCTGAAAATTTTTGTTTGGCTTCTTTCAGTGACATATTTTACCTCATCGCTAACTTTGTTTGCTACTTTCATTTTACTCATTCTTCATTTTTTTGTCAAGTATTTTTACTCTTCTCATACGATTCTGCTTGCCAAATAAAAAAAAATATTTTATGTTGCGCTCATCAAAGCGAATCGTTTACCGCTTGGAAAATCAATCTTTTTTTAAATTGTGAATAGGAGATACTAATATGAAACAACTTGCAGGAGCCATCAGAATCGGCTGGGTTATCGAATATAAGGGTAAACCGTGGACCATTACCAAAGCCGTACACATTAAGCCGGGTAAGGGCGGTGCATTTATGCAGGTAGAAATGAAAGAAGTTGAGGCCGGAACCAAAACCAATGAGCGTTTCCGTACCGAAGATACGGTTGAAAAATTGATGGTGGAAGACAGAGATTGTCAATTTTTGTTTGAAGATTCCGCCGGATTGACCTTTATGGAAAATGATACATTTGAACAGTTCTCAATGCCGTCCGATATTTTGGGTGATTCTCGTCCGTTTTTGACCGATGGTATGCAAGTTCGCGTTTCTTATATCGACGGTCGTCCGATTTCGGTTGATTTGCCGTTGCAGGTTGTTTGCACCGTGGTGGAAACCGAGCCGGCGCTGAAAGGTCAAACCGTTTCTTCGTCATATAAACCGGCGATTTTGGATAATGGTGTTCGCATCGGTGTTCCGCCGTTTATTAATGTGGGCGATAAAATCGTGGTCGGCACTTCCGAAGCCAATTATGTGGAAAGAGCAAAATAATGGCTTATATTTCTCCGACATTAAACCTGATGATTGGTGCCGTGAAAAAAGCGGCAGCGGCATTGGGACGCGATTTTAACGAACTTGAGCATTTGCAAAATTCGGTGCATGCCGACAATTCGTTCGCGCAACGCTCGTATGAAAAAGTGCAGAAGATTTTGCACGAAGAATTGGGTAAAGTAAAAGCCGGATATCCGGTGGTTTGTGCGGCGCAAGACGCCTTGCCGGCCGGCGGTAAGTTTTTTGCAGTATGCCCGCTTGACGGATTTGCTAATTTTGCGCATGGCAATGCGGCGTTTGCGATTTCGGCAACATTGGTAGAGGATAATAGTGCCGTAGCCGCGGTGGTGTACAGCCCGATTAATGACGAGTTGTTTTTTGCCGAAAAAGGCAGCGGCGCTTTTAAGGAAGGTTTTCGCAATCACGAACGTTTGCGCGTGGCTGCCGCTAAAAATGTCGATAAGGCGCTGGTTGCGGCAAATGCCGACGGGCGTGCGATTAAAGGTGCTTCAGCCGTTAGTGCGAATCCGCGAATCAGCGGAACAACGGTGCTGGATTTGGCTTATGTCGCGGCCGGTAAAATCGACGCTGCCGTTGCGGTAAAAAGCGATTTTTGCACATTGTGCGCGGGCGCTTTGTTGGTTAAAGAGGCGGGCGGTTACATTTTTGCCGTCGGCGAAACCGACACTCGTTCGGAAAATTTGCAAAAAGCTTTGTTCGGCGGCAGTATATTCGCCACCAATGAGGCTTTGAAACAAAAAATTGCCGACGCAATTGCAAAATAATTAAAAAAAATTTAAAAACCGTGAAAATAATGCTTGCATATTGAAATTGCTTAATGTATAAAAGCGTAAAAACTTATGTAAAGCACTTGAATTGGAGAGAAAAATGAAAAAGGGAATTCATCCGGATTATCACGAGATTACTTATGTGATGACAGACGGAACGGAAGTTAAGACCAAATCGACTTGGGGTAAGGCCGGCGATACCATGAAGCTGGAAATTGACCCGAAGTCGCATCCGGCGTGGACCGGTGTTCGCCGTATTGTAGATAACGGCGGTCAGGTCGGCAAGTTTAACAGCAAGTTTGCCGCTTTCGGTTTGAAATCAAACTAATCTCGGTTTGAAACAAAAGCTTGAGCCTGCAATTTTGCGGGCTTTTTGCGTTTATAAAATAAAAAAAATGTTTGTATATTATAATTTGCGTGTCTATTGTAAAGAAAGTAGAAGTTTTTTATGAAAGGATAAAAATATGGCAGCTCCTTTAATGCCGAAAGCCACGGCAGTATGGCTGGTTGAAAATACAACCCTGACTTTTCGTCAGATTGCAAATTTTTGTGAAATTCACGAATTGGAAATTCAGGCGATTGCCGACGGCGATATTGCTTCGAATATTCAGGGCTTGAGTCCGGTTAACAACGGTCAGCTTTCGTGGGAAGAAATTCGCCGTTGCGAGGCCGATGCCGCCGCCGATTTGGTGCCGAATAAGCTTGAAAACGATGTGCGTGAGCACAATGCCAAAGCAAAAAAGGTTTTGTCGCCGACACAACGTAGTGAAAAACAAGCGGCAATTTTGTGGCTTATGGTTAATTATCCGGAAGTTGCGGATAAAGAAATTCGGCGCTTGTTGCAAACAACAGACAATACCATTAAAAAGATTCGCGTAGGTGTGGAAAATAAGGATCCGGCATTTGCCGATTTGAAGCCTAAAAATGCAATCCATCTTGGATTCTTCAGCGAAAAAGAATTGGAAGAAGCTCGTATAGCTTCGCAGAAAAAAGCTGAGGCTAAGAAAGCCGCCAAGAAAAAAGTTACCAAAAAGAAAACGGCTAAAAAGGCAAATTCGAAGAAAACTGCCGCAGCCAAAAAGACGACTTCAAAGAAAGTCGCTACGGCTAAAAAAACGGCTTCTAAAAAGACAGCCGTGAAGAAGACTTCGACTAAAAAGAAGGCAACTGCAAAGAAGACTACGGCGAAGAAAGCCGGTACAAAGAAGACTACAACTAAAAAAGCGACTGCCAAAAAAGCTACGGATAAGACAGCAACCGCTAAAAAAGCGTCCGCTAAGAAAACAGCAGCCGCCAAAAAGTCGGTAGCTAAGAAAACGGCAACCAAGAAGTCAACAGCTAAAAAGACGACTGCAGCCAAGAAAGCCGCCGCTAAGAAGACCGCGACCGTGAAAAAGGCCGCACCGAAGAAGGCCGCCGCCAAAAAGGCGCCGGCAAAGAAGGTTGCGGTTAAGAAAACCGTAGCCGCCAAAAAACCGGCCGCTAAAAAGGTAGCATCGAAGAAACCTGCGGCTAAGAAAGCGGCTCCGAAAAAAGCTGTCGCGAAGAAAGCTCCGGCTAAAAAAGCTCCAGCCAAGAAGACAACAGCAGCTAAAAAGGCTCCGGCCAAAAAAGCAACCGCAAAAAAGCCGGCTAAGAAAACAGCCAAAAAGAAATAGGTTCTGCAATATATAAAAGAAAGCCCGTCGTTTATGCGGCGGGCTTTTTAATGTTTAAACAGCTATTCCCGCGTTGTTGGTGATTATCTATGCTTTTATCGGAAAAAACTACTGTTGGTGTATACTAAACTTCGTCGGATTGAATCAGCAACGAGGTACTGATGAGCCAGATAATCATAGTCGGCGCCGTCACCGACAGCCATACCGGAATATAGCCGTTTACGCCAAAAGCATAGACCACCTGCGACAGAAAATAAAAAGAAAATCCGGTAACGATACTGATAACCACGCGCCACATAATTGCCGAGCCGCGCAGGGTGTTCTGCAACATAAATACCGCCGCCAACATTAACATTCCGACCAATAATAACGGCGATATCAGCAAATTGAGGAACCGCATACGGTGCAACCGTGCCGAGAAACCGGATTTTTCATAAAAATTGATGGTATCGGGCAGACGCCAAAACGAAATTGCCTCCGGATCAATGAAGTTATCTTTAATTCTCTGAACGTCGATGGTGGTTTCGTAAGCATAGTCGGACAGCGTTTGTATCGGCTCGCCGTTAATCATTATTTTAACATCTTTTAAGCGGAAAATATTATCGTCCAGAGTGGCAAACGAAGCATTATAACTCTTTTTGATTTGCGAATTTTCATCTAATTCGGTAATGGTTACATCGCGCATCCAAACCGATTTATCGTCGTCCTGACGCAGGCTTTTGGCTTGAATCAGTAAAATGCGGCCGGCATCGTCGGTTTCTCTAATCCATAAACCTTTACTGGAAAACAAGACTGCATTCGGGTTGTGTGATTGCAGGCGATAAGACAAAACCTCGTGCCATTCGAACATTTTGGCGGCAACAGGATTAAACAGTGCAACATTGGCAATACCCAAAATAAATGTTGCCACCATCAACGGTTTTAAAAAGCTGAAAATGGAAACGCCGGTTGAGCGAATAATCACAAATTCATTGTTTTTGCTCAAGCGCCAAAAAGTTATCATTGCCGCCACCATCAGCACAAACGGAAAAACAATCTCCACGGTTTTGGTAATGCGGGTAACGGCATATTGCACCGTAAACCAAAAGGAAATGTCTTCGCGGCCGGAAACACGACGCAACGCTTCAATGGTGTCAAACATCAAAATAATGCCGAGAATTGTAAACAGCACCAAAAAAAAGTTTACAATCAGTTGGCGGGTAATATAGCGACTCAAAATCGAGAAAAGATTCATTATTCTTCCATCGGCTCCTTGTGTTTGTAGAAAGGATTGGATAAGTAGCGTTCAATGCTGTCCGGTAATACGACCACGATATTTTTATCGCTCATATCCGGACGTTGCGCCAAATTTACGGCACCGCAAACCGCCGCCGCGGCGGAAACACCTATCGGTAAGCCTTCGTTATGAGCTACCGTTTTGGTCATTTCCAATGCTGCTTTTGAGGTTATCGGAAATACTTCGTTGACCAGTTCTGCACTATAAAGCGGCGGAACAAAACCGGCACCGATACCGCCGATTTGATGCGGTCCGGCTTTACCGCCGGACAATACCGGACTTTCCGCCGGTTCAACCGCCATTACATATAAATCGGGATTAACCGTTCGCAAAGTGGAAGCAACACCGGTTAAAGTTCCGGAAGTGCCGACACCGCAAACAATGGCGTCTACCGCACCGTCGGTGTCTTCCAAAATTTCCGCTCCGGTAGTAAGCTTATGGGCTTCCACGTTGGCCGGATTTTCAAATTGTTTAAATTCGATGATATTATCGGAGCGTTCTTTTAAGATTTCTACCTTTTTGATGGCGCCGGACATACCATCGGCTGCCGGAGTCAGCATAACCTCGGCGCCAAACTGGCGAATAAGGGCTATTTTTTCCTCGGTCATATTTTCCGGCATAACAATTATCAGCTTATAGCCGCGGGCAGCACAAAAAGCTGCCAGAGCTGCGCCGGTATTGCCCGAAGTAGCTTCAATAAAAAGAGTATCTTTATTGATTTTTGAAAACGGTGCCTTGTTTATCATATTGAGCGCCACACGGTCTTTAACCGAAAAAATCGGATTATAGAACTCGCATTTGGCCAGAATATTTGCACCAAAACCGAATAACTTTTTGAGCCTATTCAGGCGCAACAGCGGAGTATGACCGACCATATCTTCAATGGAATCATAAATTTTCTTCATTTTTATTAGTCCTTACCACTAAATTTTTAATACCAACCATTTGGGTGGCATCAAACATTATTTTTTTGAGGGCAATATCTTCAAGGGAACACCATTGTAACGGTGTATCTGCCAAATCGGCATTTTTTACGTCGTAAAAGCGATAAGTCTGAGTTTCTTTTATGGGGTGTCGGTTTTCATACACATAGGACAGAACCGTAAAAGTCAGAGTCGGCTCGGCAACAATTTCAACATCATTGTCCGACGGCAGCGAAAAAAGCTCGTCAGCGGGATTGTATTTACATAATACATCGGTGCTTTTTTTAATGATAATATAGGTTCTTTGCCGCACAAAGGTTTGTGAGTCACTGCAATAGGTAATTCGTCCGTATTTGCTGATAAACGGCAATTTATCCATTTTTTACCTCATCAATCAATTTTTGCGTAAATTCAACCAAGCCTATTTGCCGCTTGCGCTTCATTCTTTCGGCAGAAAAAATTTGGCGTATGGTGTCAACGGTCTGGTCAACATCGTCACAAATCACCACATAATCGTATTCGGTCCAATGCTGCATTTTTTCAAGCACCAACCCCATACGTTTTTCGATAATTTCCTTGCTGTCTGTACTGCGTCCCTCTAAACGGCGACGCAATTCTTTGATTGACGGCGGCAACATATAAACCGAAACTACGTCATCCGGCGCTTTGGACTTCATTTGACGCAAACCTTCCCAATCCATATCAAACAATACATCCTGACCGACGTTCAAAAAACCGTCGACCTCGGAACGCAAAGTGCCGTAGCGGCTGCCGTATTGTGAATCAACGTGCTCATAAAAAGCATCTTCTTTTAAAAGCTTATCATATTCCGCATCGCTGATGAAATAGTAGTCAACGCCGTTTTGCTCGCCGGCGCGTGGCGCGCGAGTGGTTACCGAAACCGACCAGTTCAGTTTTTTATCTTGTTCCAAAAGTTTTTTGATAACGGTGGTTTTACCGGTGCCGGACGGCGCTTCGATAATGAACATAACACCGCGGCGGACTTCGTTTAAACGATTTAAAATTTCGGCCATATCTTCCCTCTTGCAAAATAAACGCATACATTGTACACTTTACTCGCTTATACAATAAAAATCGGTTAATTTCCAGAAGGATATTACGAATATGCAAAAAAAATTTAATAATGTTTTGATAACCGGAGCTTCGTCGGGAATAGGAGAGGCGGTGGCGCTGTATTTGGCGGCGCATGGAGTAAAGAATTTGTTTTTAAGCGGGCGCAATGCCGAGCGACTTAATGCTGTGGCGGAAAAATGTCGTGAGCTCGGTGCAACGGCTCATCCGCAAATTATCAGCGTATGTGATAAAGAGGCAATGGCAAAGTGGATTAAGGCTTGCAATCAGACGGCGGAGTTGGATTTGGTGTTTGCCAATGCCGGAGTTTCCACCGGCGAGGAAACCGCGGAAAATGTGTATAATACCTTCAATACCAATGTGTTCGGGGTGTTGAATACAGTAACGCCGGCAGCGGAGATTTTTGGGGCGCGTGCGGATAAAAAAGCGGCGAAAACCATCGCGATTACCGCCTCGATAGCCGGTTATCACGGGTTGCCGAGTTGCCCGTCATACAGCGCAACCAAGGCCTGTGTAAAGGCCTACGGCGAGGCGCTTCGCGGCAGTTTGAAAGCAGATAATATTGAGGTAAGTGTGATTTGTCCGGGGTTTGTAAAGTCAAGGATTACCGATAAAAATACCTGTCCGATGCCGTTTTTTATGAGCGCGGAAAAAGCGGCGGAAATTATCGTCAAGCGGCTGGAAAAAAATGTGGGATTGATTGCGTTTCCGTGGCCGATGCGGCTGGCAACGTGGCTTTTATCGATTTTACCGAATCGGCTGACCGATTGGCTCTATGCCGCCTTGCCGCATAAGGTGTAAAAAAATCGTCCGAGGTTAGTCGGACGATTTTTCTTTGTATTTACTTTATGGTACGCCAGTTTTGTTTGGGTGGGAATTGGCGGTGCCAAAACTCCCCGTATTTGGCGTCAATTTGCGGCAATTCGATTCTGATTTCCTGAGTCAAACCGTATTTGCTCCACCATTGAAAAACATCGCTTGTCGGACGTATATGATGACCGGTACCGCGGTGAATATCAAGGTATTGCTCAAACTTCATCTGCGGATAAGGAACGGTGTTGCCGTCTTTATCGGCTTTGTTGCCGTAGCCTTGTGCCTTGCATTCCATCAGGTCGTTGACAATCAGCATCAGGAATTTTTCCGGCACCGTTTCCGGAATCACATAGCCTTTGGTTTCGCTGAAGTGCTCCAGAAGATAGCAGTTGCCGTAAGTGTCGCTGTGCTTGTAGTAGTGAAAACCGGCACCGTAACCACCGGGAAATCTGCCGACCATGGTGTCGCTCTTGAGGCGGGTAGGGAAGTTGCCGCGGATAACCGCATCAACCTCAGCGCACGAGAAATTGAACCTCAACATCGTTTGATGATGAATTCGCTCGACTATACCGCCGACCAAACTTTGCAAAACATCCAAGAAAAGACACCAGCCGTAGAACGAAATGTTACCGTCGTACGAGCTTTCCTGCTTGATGATGACGTTGCCCAAGCCGAGCGTATTTACCAGATGTTCGGCGCGAAGCTGAAACCATTCGGAAAAGCGGTTAAGCGTATCTGACTTGGCTTGTCCGTTATGTTCCCACCGGCCTTTTTCCCATTCTTTTTCCATAGCCGTAAGCCACGGATTGTCGGGAAAAAGTTTTTGCAGATTGGCCAGCGAAAAATCCATCAGCCACACCGGACCGCCGAATTCTGAAGTGCCCCAGCTGCTTGAAGTTACGACCGTGCGGAACATTTCCCACAGAGTGTCGTATTCTTCGAATCTGCCGCAGTTGTTTTGTTGCCACATTTGCATTTCGTAAAGTGCTTTGTTTTTATCCATAATTATAAAGTTTAAAATGTTTATAAATAATACTAACTCGGCGGATACGCTAGCATATCCGCCGAAAAATTGCAATGTTTTTATAAGATAAATTAATCGCCGCTGTATTCTTTTTGAAAGCGCAACCAAGCCGGAGTCGTTTCTGTGGCACGTTTTTGCTCGACAATTATGCGCAATTGGCGCGCCGAGGCAATTTGCCGTTCTTGTTGCAGGCGTTGCTCTTCTTGCGGAGTTTGCGGCACGATTTGGGCAGCGTGTTTTTGCTTATAACTTGCCGGTTTAGCGGTTTTTTCTTCAATCATACGCATTCTTTCGCGGCGTCTTTTTTCAAAAGCATCCGCTTCGGCATTTTTGCGTTCGGAAAGCTCAAACATCTGGTTAACGCTACATACTTTAAGAGTGGATTCGCTGTCGGATTGCCGCATTTTGCGGTAGCTTTCTTTAATTTGCGCTTCCAAAAAAGAATATTGATTCATTATTCCTTTATACATCGGAGAATCTTTAGGAGCCTGCGGTTTGGGAAATTCAACCGAAATATCGCCGTTATCATCTTGTAAATAAATAGAGCCGTACAGGCGTGACAGCGGTTGGTTGCTGATTTGCCGGTGCAACATAATGCGGCTGAAAAAAATTTGGTCATGAATTATGCCGTCGCTCGGAGCAATATCGATGTATATATCGTCCGAAAATTTAGGTTGCGAGCATACGACCTTGTATTTTTTGATTTCCATT
>Ga0247610_10005078_pt1 | contig 13919 bp, 15 predicted proteins | sample 174DNAGHGhighgp2_FD_193483 | JGI IMG/M metagenome (GOLD analysis project Ga0247610, IMG submission 193483) | Sheep rumen microbial communities from Palmerston North, Manawatu-Wanganui, New Zealand - 1742 DNA GHGhigh gp2 | ecosystem: Host-associated > Mammals > Digestive system > Stomach > Rumen... | reverse complement strand
CCGATACTTCTTAACTAGACTAACCAGAATGTTTGAGTACAAGGGACTCCCTGACACAATACCGCATCAGATACTCGACCGGTATCTATTTATCAACGGTATAGCACTAATCACTGAAGTGGAGGGAAAGTTATACTGTTTCTACGGTAATGCCGGCGGCGAACAGGATGTGTACTATCGCCCGTCGAAATTCATTGTATCCAATCCGCACTTGAAGTCCCACGGCGAGCTTTTCACTGCCAATGTACCGATTTTCCCTACCTGCCATGATGACGAGGTGGGTCAACCCACTAGCGAATCCGGAGAACCATCATCCGATTTTAAAGGCGTGCTCATTCGCAACGATACCGAGTGGCAAGGGCTTAATCCCTTGTTATCCCGCTATTCCTACTTGCTTGCAGAGAACACTTTAACATTACGAACCGCAGACGTACTGCTCCGCATAATTTCGTTGTTGACTGCGCCAGCAGATAAGGAAAGGACCGCTGCACTTGAATACCTCAAAACTATCGAAAATGGAAACCTGGGGGTTATTGGTGAATCGGCTTTCTTTGATGGCGTGAAATTACAATCTCCGCCGTCTAACAACGGCTCATACTTAACCCAGTTCATTGAGTACCAACAATACTTAAAAGGATCCATCTTCAATGAGCTTGGGCTTGCAGCAAACTATAATATGAAGCGCGAAGCCATTGGCCGCGGCGAATCATCGCTTGACAGTGATGCGTTACTACCTTTGTGCGATGATATGCTTTTGTGCCGGCGTCAAGATCTCCAGCGTGTAAACGAAACATTCGGAACATCAATCGAAGTATCTTTATCCTCGGCATGGCTTGAGAACGAAATTGAGAGATATGCAGAGCTCCAGAATCTCGTCGGAAATGGCGGTGGGTCAACCCAGCCTTCTGTTCCATTTGGGGCAACGCCTCCAGCATCTACAACTCCTCCAGTTAGTGCAGACCAGGGCGAGCCCGATGGGTCAACCCAGGCCGGTGGAAACGATGAGAATGTTGAGCCTACTGAGCCAGCAAAGGATGAAGAGCCTACTGAGCCTGCCGAGCCCGCTGAGCCTGCCGAGCCCACTGAGCCTGCTGAGCCCACTGAGGATGATGGGTCAACCCAGGGCGGCGAGGACAGCAAGATCAATGATATGACTTGGAGCGATGATCTTCATGAACTTGAGGATAAGATTTTCGATGATCCTGATGGGGCTGATGGGGTTGATGGTGCACTGGGTGATGATCCCAAAGATGAGCCCAAGGGTGATGGGTTGACCCAGGCAGAGGATGCAAAGGAAGGAGATGGTGAAGATGGACTGGATGGAAAAGAAAAGACCACAGATAATTAAGGATATGCTTCCCATTGCCAATGGATTGTTTCAGCACATGGATTACCAGTTTCGAAGTGAAGTTGTCAAATCACATTTGGATATAATGTTTGTCTCCAACTATGGTCGTCGGAATCCCTCTCCGGTTGTCGAGACGATACAGGAAGAGGAAGGGAGAAAGTTGAATGATGGAGAACTCACGGTACTTGCTACTCTGTTAGTTGAGACCTACAGGCACAAATGGGATAAGCTCGGTGAGATCTATGATATTGAGTACGATCCTATTCATAATTATCTTGATGAATGGGAAGATACTTCGGATGAAGAGAAGGAAGCCAATGGGTCAACCCAGCGGACTGATACGACGGAGTATGGAAAAGTTGATACGTTATCCAATACGCGTACCGATAATCTGCAAAGCGCGAGGACGATCGATGAAGGAGTTGATCGGACACGCACTGATAATCTGACAGAGCTGGAGACGAGGAATTTGAATACTTCGGACTCTCGGACAGATAATCTTATGCAGACGAACAATTATGGTCGGACAACTACGAGAACTGATAATTTGACAGAAGTTGTCGATCAGGATGGTACGACTACTAATAGTGGTTCTGGTAGTAGAGGAATCTATGGCTTTAATTCAAATGTTGCTGTAGGCGCCGATACTAATTCAGATAGCAACACTGGTTCGAGTACGAATGATGTTACGACTCAAAATACCGGAACTCAAACCAGTGCCGAGAGCGGCAGCGATGGTGTTACGAATACAGGCACACAGTCGCATACGGGTACAGATACCGGTACGGTTACGACCGCAAATACCGGTACGGAGCGCGTAGTTACTGATCGTGATGTGACGGATACCACTCGTGATACCGGCACCCGGCAGGTTGCTCAGACCGATACTCTTTCTGGTGAAGATACCACGGAGAGAACTGAAAGTGTCCATGACACTGAAACCATCGGAAGAGATAGGTCTGGAAGACACTTTGGTAATATTGGCAATTTGACAAGTCAGAAACAGATTCTGGAAGAGATTGCACTATGGAAATGGAACTATGTCAATGCTATTCTGGAAGATGTTAAAGAGTTTTGTACAGTGCCGATTTACCTAAACCAATTTGATTGCTGATGGGTTGACCCACAGCGGAAAGGAAAAGCAAATGAAAGTTGAACAGATTGCTGAAATCGTCAATCAGACTACAGCAGAAATTACCGGTCAGGAAGCCCTGGCTGAAGTTGATCTGAATAAGGTCGTTGAGAACGGCGCCGAAGTGCTGGACAATGACAAGTTGATTGACAACTATGTCAAGAACTTAATCGACCACATTGGTAAGGTTGTGTTTGTGAACAGACCTTATACTGGGTCAACCCCGTCCGTTATGATGGACTCCTGGGAGTATGGAGCCATTCTTGAGAAGATTACCTATGAGGGTCTTCCTGAAGCTGAGGACAATGATACCTGGGATCTTGAAGATGGAAAGTCCTATGATCCGAATATTTTCTATAAGCCCAATGTATCTGCAAAGTTCTATTCTGAGAGAAGAACATTTGATATCCCCATGTCCTTTGCACAGCGTCAGGTTAAGAGTGCCTTTTCTTCGGCGGCGCAGCTGCAGGCGTTCTTCGCAATGATCGAGACTGCCATTTCAAATGGTATGACTGTAAAAATGGATTCCCTGGTCAGACTTACTCTGGCTAATGCCATTGCCACGATTTACGCAAATCGCGCTACCAATCCGGTTCAGTATTATGCACTGGTTTCCCGCTATGTTGCAGCTACTGGTGATAACACTGTTACCAAGGCAAATGCTCTTGTAAAACCTGAATTTACCAGATGGGCTGCTATGGAAATGAAGCGTGTCGTTGCTCGTATGAGAAATCTGTCCACTCTGTTTAACAAGGGTGAAAAGCACAGATTTACCGCAAATGACAGGTTGCATCTGATCCTGCACTCTGACTTTACTGCTGCGGCTGAGGCTTATCTGTATTCTGATACCTATCATGAAGAGTTCGTAAAGTTGCCTAAGGCTGAGGAAGTTTCTTTCTGGCAGGGCACCGGTACCACTTTTGCTTGGGGCGATACCTCTAAGATTATCGTTACCCCGAGAGATGCCCAGGAAGCTGTTACTGTCGAAGATATCGTTGGTATCGCTTGGGATCGCGAGGCCCTCGGTGTTTCCAATCTGGATCGTAGAGTTACTACGAACTGGAACGCGAGAGCCGAGTTCACCAATAACTGGTACAAGTTCGATGCTGGCTACTTCAATGACTTCAATGAGAATATCGTTGTGTTCACTCTGTAAGGCGCTCTGCAATGCACCGTGGGTCAACCCACAGAAAGGATAGAATATGGATATCAAAAATATCGGATATAACATTGGTGTTATCGACATTGACACCGAACTGACTTCTGGGACGCCGGCTGAACTCGGTACCCTGGATGATCTGAAGAAGATCTACAATATTGCCAAGAATAGCGGTATTGCTAGGATCAACTGCACTCTTGGTGAGACCGCTATGTCTGGCGCGTGCTTTCTCAATCCTTTTACTGACGCCAATGGCATTGGCGTGGATGTTGGAGCTGTCACGAATTTTGGCGGATCTCCTAGTCTGATTTCCGGAACGTTCTATGTGAACTCTGGTAAGATGTATGGCGTTGTGACGCTGACGGCAGTGAGCGCTGCTAAGGCTGCTAGTAAGGCTGCTAGTAAGTAATATGATACAATTGAGGGCTGGGTCAACCCAGCCCTCTTTTAGAAAGGAGAGGGTATGAGCGAGTTTTATATAATGAGAGTTCAAACTATGGGCGGAGAGGATATTGGAACTGCCAGATTGTATTTTAGTGTGGTTCCTAGTACAGGAAATGGTTATTATTTTTCGGCAGATGGATACCGACTTATACAAGAAAAATATAAAGCCGATACTGGATATGATTTGGATATTAATTCCACTTATGGATTTTCAGCAGCTCCTCCGGTGGATCTTCCAGCAAGTTCAGGATGGAATGTCTATCTTCAAAATAATTTTACACATAGATTTGACATTACGTCGTTAACACAGACCCTGAAGTATATATTTAGGAACGGTTCTTATATTACCATTGATCCTCCTGCGCCATTGCCGTCGGATTCTCATGGCCTTTATTCGACTGTTAGGTACTATACAAGGGCGGGATCCCTTGTATTAACATCTAATTTAAATGTACGAACATATAATGAGTATTTGGGTACATTCGAAAGTTGTACTATATACTGTTTCCCGTGGAAGGGTTATAGCGATGGGAACTATTATTGGTTTGTAATTCCAAATATGAATGCAACAGCTGGAAGAAACAATGGATTGACGCTTTATTTGAGCGGCGATCGTATATCCAAAACTTTGGCAGATCAATTCTTTAATGGCACTGGTGATCCGGATGATCCCAATGATCCTTATCCCGATGATGACAGCGGTCCCGATAATCCTGATGATCCCGATGGAATACCTGAGCCTGATGACATTGATATTCCCGATGACCCCGATATTGATGTTACTGAAATCGGATTTGTTACACTGTATGCCCCTACGAAGGCTCAGTTGGTTGCATTGTCATCATATATGTGGAGTGGGTTATTTGATATTGCAACTTTGAAAAAGCTTTTTGCAGATCCAATGGACTGTATTCTTGGACTGAATTTGCTGCCATTTCCTGTTCCGAGAGGGGATTTGCAAAATGTTAGTGTCGGAAATATTGACACTGGAATTAGTATGTATGTTGCAGAAAAGCAGTGGGTAACCATCAATTGCGGAAGTGTTGACATTGGGAGCGTATACGACACTTATTTGGATTATGCCCCTTATACTAAAATTCATATCTATCTTCCGTTCATTGGCATGCAAGAATTAAACGCTGATGATGTGGCTCATAAGGTAATTAGCGTAAAGTATAAAATTGACATTTTGTCATGTGCCTGCATTGCTTTCATATCTGCTGATGATCGAGTTCTTTATCAGTTTAGCGGTGCATGTGGATATTCAGTTCCGATTTCATCCACCAACTATTCTGCTTTGTTTGGTTCTGCGATTGATGTTGCCATTTCAACGGCAATGCTGGTTTCTACTGCTGGAGCTGCCGCGCCGGCCACTGCACGAGAAGCCGCCGCACATGAAGCTAGAATGGTTGCACAGACTGCCGGAGCGGTATCAAGTTCGGCTAATGCTGTTATGAATTCTAAACCGACGATTAAACGTAGTGGGTCGCTCGGCGGAGGATCAGGAATTATTGGAATTCAGAAACCGTATATTATCTTTGAAATTCCGAGAATTTGTAAGCCTGCTAGGCAGCAGCATTTTATCGGGTACCCCTCTTTTATTACAATACAGGTTTCCGGTATCTCTGGTTACGCTGAGTTCGAAAGTATTATTTTAAGCGGTGTGACTTGTACAGAGGAAGAGCGTACTATGCTCGCTGATATTTTCAAAGGAGGCATTTATGTTTGATATAGTTTTGATGACTAATAGCTCACCAAGAAACTTTATGAATAAAATGATTTCAACTGTTACAACTGTCCGCGGGGCCCTTCGAGATGAATGCAGTTTAATCAAACCTATAATTGAAATCGAATTGGAAAGTGTCCCGGTGAATGTTAATTATATGTATATTCAGCAGTTCAGTCGATATTATTTTGTTGGAGAGCCTATAAGCGTTCGAACTGGATTATGGAGATTTATTTGCGAAGTAGATCCGTTAATGTCGTTTAAAAATCAGCTTATGTTATGCCAGGGAGTTGTTCGAAGAGGAGAGCAGGCTAGCTTGCAAAATCTTATGCTTGATGACGGAAGTTTTAAGGTTTATTCAGATCCTTACATAATTACAAAGACCTTCCCCAGAGGATTTGCAGGCCCCTCATATGTTTTGGCAGTTGCCGGAAATGCAGCTGAATAGAAAGGAGATAGCATGGGTCAACCCACGGAAGAACATACAAGTGAATATTATGATGTGAGTGTTATTGATAGGTATAATGCTCATTACAATTTGATCTTTGGAAAGAGATCAAACGGTAAGACATATTCGATACTTCGTAAAATTGTTAAGAATTTTGCCGAAGGCAAAGGACAAGGCGCCTATATCAGAAGATACCGAGAGGACTTCAAAGGAAAGCGCGGTGCGACGTTGTTTGATTCGTTGGTTGCCAATGGAGAGATTTCGAGATTGACGGATGGCAAGTGGGATACGGTACGATTTTACTCTGATAGATGGTATCTCGCTAGAAAGGACATTGAGGATGATCGATTGATCTCTGACTCGGAGCCGTTTTGTTATGGATTTTCATTGGCGCAAATGGAGCATGATAAGTCGACAAGCTATCCTAACATTACTACTGTTGTCTTTGATGAGTTTATTAGTAGAATTGGATATCTGCCTAATGAGTTTGTTCTTTTTATGAATGTACTTTCTACGATAATTAGACAAAGGAATAATGTCAAGATCTATATGCTGGGAAACACTGTTAATAAGTATTGCCCCTACTTCCAGGAAATGGGACTTGGGCATATTGAAGACATGGAGCCCGGGAAGATTGACATATATTCCTATGGCGAAAGTGATCTGAAAGTTGCAGTAGAAAGAACCAGGGATCATAATATCGAAGGTAGAAAGTCAGATGTATATTTTGCATTTGATAATCCTTCATTAGCGATGATCACCGGCGGCGCTTGGGAGCTTGATCTTTATCCACATCTGCCAAGAGAATACGAAGATGATCAGATAGTCTTTAAGTATTTCATCAATTTCAATGATCATATTTTGCAATGCGAAGTAGTGCAATTCGATGATTGTTGTTTTACCTATATACATAGGAAGACGGGAGATATAAGGCACCCGGATAGTGATATAGTATTTTCATCGGAATACGATCCTAGGCCGAACCATATTAGAAATATCAAAAAGCCGTATAACAATATGGGCCGGAAGATATGGTCGTTCTTCCATGATGATAAGGTATTCTATCAGGACAACGATGTTGGAGAATTGGTCAGAAACTATATCATGTTTTGTATGAAAGAAGCATAACACACAAGCATAAAAAGAACCCCTGGGTCAACCCAGGGGTCTTTCGTCTTCCTCTCTAGTATGCTCTTTTAACTTCTCCCTGCAGGGCGGATTCAAACACATACAGTGTCCGCCGTTTCTATCGCTATCCCATTCAGGACATGATGCATGAGGACAAGGGACAATAAGTCCGCTGGTTGCTAAGAAGTCTGTATTAACGATCACCATTATATAAATCCTCCTCTACACTTATTACCCAGTCTAAAAGTTGTGACTTCAGGTTATCACAAAATTCAATGCATGCCTTCCGGGCATTTTGCCCTGGATTCTTTTTCATATATACATCAAAGAACCATCTCATTACATGGGCTCCCTCGCTGACAGGATTTACAATTTCCCCATCGATATAAACAGAAGTTGCCACCTTACGGATATTAGTTACAATCTTTACAAAGTTTTCATATTGACGCATCGCGGTATCCTTTCAAAAATTTGATATATTCATCTGTCTGTGACATTACATATGACTGCGGTTCCATATGGATATAACTGAATTCAAATACCCGGTGGGTTAACCCATTGTAATCTTCCACAACATCACTGAACTCTTTATCAATGTAGGTTAAGGTTTGCTTACCGGTACTTTCTGCTGGGAAGTACAACCGCTCGTTAAATACTTCGAAAATTTGGGAATAATCTACTTCGCCCCTCTGACGAATCTGGCAGAATTCTTTCATAGCGGCCTCTGCTTCCTCTTCAAGATTGGGGTTGTTACTATAGGCTAGGTCGACTAGATCATAATACTTTGGATCAAGGTTAGAGTATTCCTTAAGTAAATATGGTACCCCGAAGTGTTTGTTAACCCCGGATATTGTGAAAAGAATTTCGCCGGACTGATACTCATAAATGTAACGTTTGGCACCAATGGTTTTAAACTGTTTGTACTCACCCTCGTATTCAAAGACCCCTATGGTATGTGGATTGCCCTTTTTATCGAGTGGCTGGGTCAACCCACGAGGTATACTAAGTGCTTTGCACATACGGATCAATTGCGCTTTGATAGAGTTGTTGTATAACGAGAAGAAAGTCTTATGGGAATCGAAGTGCAAACCTTTTATGCTGTCGGTGTCTGAATATACGTAATCCTCACCAAATTCGAAAATGGCATCCCATAAGTTGTGACGAGCGTGAGCCGTTACCCAAACACCCCAGGCGTAAAATAGGAATCTGTTGTATGAATTGTTATAACGGGTAAGCTGGTCATATACATCGCCATGCTCTTTTGACCATCCCTCTTCTGTGGAGTATTCGAAAATGTCACGAATTATGTTGGTTACTGACATTCCATAGGCAGAATTTATCATATTCTTTGACACCATGTATTCGGTCTCTTTTCCTGGTACTCCTTTTAAGGATGTCTTGTTTTCAAAGAGGTGTAAGATTGAGAGTATGAAGGGACGCGGCAGATAGTCAGCAGGGTAGAAACGGATCTGATATACCTCAGGTTCTCCTTCCCATTCATAACAACGCTTGATGATATCCCAGTCCTGCTCGGTAACGGTAAGTTGTAACTCTGATGCTGAAGATACCCGGCCATTGTTTATCACTGCGTCTTTGGATAATACTGTACACCGGGACGATGATATATAGTTTTCATATAGGAACTTCGGGGTCAACCCATTGAATTTTATTGTGAAGAGAACACAATACCCGCGACCTATGAGAAACTCCACATCTGATACAGTTCCGTTTCCGACAAAGATGCCCCTTCCCATTGGAAACTTTTTCATAACCATAACTGCTGGATATGAGGATGCCAAGTCCGCTGAACCTACATTCTCACATAGTTTGCCGGAATGCAAAGGCGACGCGTGAGTAAATCCCCCTGCAAACGCTTCATGCAATTGGTCGTATTCGCATTGAGAGGTTATACACATGGACTTCATGCGCTCATGGTATCTTGCCTTATATTTCTTTGCAAGTTTCTCATTGGATACGAATTGAGTAAAGCAGAATTCACGACAATATCTGCGCACATATCCGGTATTGGTTAGAGGAATGTTGGTTATCCCATCCTCATTTTCAATCTTCTCTTGAATGTAAGATGACACAACTTGCACGTCTTTTACACTGTACCAAATTTCTTCGTGGGTCAACCCAGTGGCTGAATGACGCACCTTGGAATAATCAAGATCGCCAACCGCTTTTTCAACGGGATATTTGTGCAATAGTTTAGCCCCTATATAGGCAAGCGCGTAGTTAGAAAGTAAGTAAGAACACTTGAATTCAATACCCCCTCTAGTTGTTACATGAATAGGCCGGCGCTCTTTTATTGCAAATACATCAACCACATCAAGCCAACCACGCATAAACTGGAATTCATATCCCAAGTTATGAACATAAATGATCAGAGTTGTTCTGTCAGTGTGAAGATGCTCTTGCAAGAAGTTCATAACTTTAAGCCATTCTCCCCAAGTACGACCAAGAATTGTTGATCCATTCAGGCAGAAGGACCAGAGATACATGGTGGCTCTTTTGATACCCATCTTTTTGTACGATGAAGTTTCTATATCAAAACAGGCCGGTACATTATATACTCGGATCCTATTCCCTACTATAGGATATCCGGTTTCAACGGTCTCATTGAACCATGACTTCATACCTCTTTCCGGAGGCTGTGGGTTGACCCAGAAGTAATGGTCATAATTTTGATAGCCCTTCCACATAGTTATCTCCTATACTTGTTAAGAAAATTCCAGTAACTACGATTGTACTCAAGTTCTTTGGCCGTCATGATAGACCCGTAGTCGTTACCGGAGCGCTGCAATTCTGCCAGTGATTCATAGGTTTGGCGCATGGTATCAATCATATCCAGGGATCTGGCTATGATTTCACCCGTTACATCATTACCCGGGGCTAATGATAAATAATCCTGATTCTGCACCATATCATAGATACTGTTAATAAGGTTCTCTGAACCATAGTCGATGATACCGGGATTCATAAGCCGGAAATATCCAATTACTCGTTCCCAGCCGCCGCCGGCTTCAATGACCCTATGGTAGATGTCGAAAACCATTTTAGCATCTTCTTCAGACACCCTGCTAGAATCATACCCGGGGCCTTCGTCTGCACGCCATTGTGCGCCGAACAGTCCTGTCTCGTGGGTTGACCCATAACCCCCAACCTGATTGTAAGAGGTCAGAAATGTCATAACCCGGCCTATTTCACGATTGATATCTCTGGAACGTGGTAAATCTGCCAAAAACATTTCGCCACTTTCCTTGTGGGCTTTTACACGGGTGCGCTCGGCCTCAAGTAATGCAATGGATACCTGGCCGCTTTCCTGTTGCTGCTTGTATATTTTGTTAGCTTGATCGACAAGCACCTGTAATTTTTCACGAGCTGGATCCAACTTTCGTCTCGGCATTCTGATACCCCCTTTCTACTTCCTGAAATTTACGCAGACACTCTGTATGAAAGAACACAAATTCCTTATACCGACCATTTCGGAAGAACACATATTCGGTATTTTCTACGGTTGAGAGTTTCTTTCCACACAATGGACATTTTGCTGCCTGAAACCGCCGCTTTAAACCCGGCGAAAGTTCTTTATACTGCATTTTTGCCTCCTTTCCATTTATTATAAGTAGGGGTGCCAAATTTGACACCCCTACGTATGGGCCGTGGGTTGACCCATTAAATGTTAGCGATCACACCAGCGCATCTTGTACTGAAGACCCCAGTTGTTCTCATACTGCTCGATCATGATGCCCATCTTGCCCTGCTTGCAGAGTTTCACCGCATTGCTGTCAGCCATCATTTTCTCGATCTCGGGAAGCTGGAAAGCCGGTACATTGATAAACTCGTCCTCGGTTGCGATCCAAGCATTACGCTCGGAAACTGCCTTCGGAGAATGATTGGTGGAGATGCCAAAAGCGATTACCGGAATGATGACCCCGTCACCATACTTTTCGACCGCATCAGCGATCTTCAGGTAGTTACCCTTGATATTCTCGGGAAGCTCGAACAGAAATTCCTTGTTAAAGTTGCTAAAATATGCCATATTGGCTCCTTTCTGCTGGGTCAACCCAGCACACAAAATTGTTATGCCCTCAAAACGGGGCTGTTAATATATAACCCTGGGTCAACCCACGACCCATTGTTATCACACATCATAATAGGCATCAAGTAGCCCGGATAGTGCATGGATAGCCCCCGAGACGTAATGGAAGAAATGCTCCAGCTCCTCAAAGTTAGGATTATCCTCAGTTATTACATCAGCAGTCATGAACTGCTCGACATAGTCGTCAAGAGCCTCTGTGGTTGCTTTCGCGTTGCGAACTACGCCCATGTTATGGTTGGATATATCACGCACCTGACCCAAAAGGGTCTCAATTACGCTGTTAGGCCTTTCAGGCTTTACTTCAAAACTTGACATAAAATCATCTCCTCTCGTTTTATACCCCTGGGTTAACCCAGTGTAGTTTTATAAAATCCGGCTTCATCATGCTGAACAAGAACACGATCAAATATTCCGTTCTTAAACCAGACTTTCAGCCAATAATGATCCTCTTCATCAAGCACACCGAACTCAAAAGATCTCTCTGATAACTCATCATTAAAGGAGCTTTCAAAATCAAACCCCCTCTGGCACAACCACAATACAAATTCCGATAATTCTTTTGGGCATATCGATAACTTATCTAACATAATCTCTCCTCTCATTTTATACCACTGGGTCAACCCATGTAATTTAATCGATGCAACTTATTTTTATACCCCTGGGTCAACCCATGCAATTTGTTTTGGATAATTGTTTGACAACTTCAAGTTTCCTCAGTGGGTTAACCCAGAAAGATCTCTGGGTCAACCCATACAGGGAAACAAGAAATCGCAAAATAGCAATCCATTTTTTCCGAAAAACACCACTTTAGCACTTCAACGCACTAAAGCATATCGGAATAGTAGGATTTGACGCAATATGCTTTGATACAATATAATTTGACACAAGGCAATTTGTGAAAATTTTAACAAAGTCGGAGATTGTGAAATTTTTCACAAAGTCGCAGATTGTTAAAGTTTTAACAAATACATGGATACAAGTATAATTGCATAATTGTATACAATTTGAAAAGATCTAATTTTACTCAATTAGATTGTATCTATTTATATTTGATACAATATAATTGGACGGGCGGAAACCGTGGGTTGACCCACGGTTTCTTGGAAACTTTGCAACCATTTCCCGGTTTCCTACTTCAGCAGTTCAGCAAGTTCAGCCAGCAACTCGAGTGCTCGCTCATTTCCCTTAAAATGAATCATAAGAGCGTCAACATACTCGACACACTTGTCAGAATCGACACCATTGTCAGAATCGGCATTGTTGTCAGAATCGACACCATTGTCAGAATCGACACCATTGTCAGAATCAACACCATTGTCAGAATCAATTTCAGTGGCTACACTATCCACCATATTAAGGATATCGTGTTTCTGTCTCTTCAGTTCCTTTTGCGTAGCGTCCAGGGAGATGAGACCAGTCACAATATACTTGCTGACAAAAGCGTCATAAAGAGAATCGATTTCCTTTGCGCTCAACTCTTCCCAATTTTTGGGAAGTCCCACCAGCGGGAGAACCACGTCGAGATTTGATACTGAAACATCGGCGCTGATGGGTGCTTTCCATACGGCGCGCCCGCTTTCGTCACGAGTTCCAAACACAACGCCAACTTTGCGATATCTTCCAGCCGTGTTAGCGTCCAACTTGACACCGAAACACTTTTCAATGAACCCATTGAAACCGCCCTTAATGCCCGCCTTCTTGAGCATTTCCGCATTGATTCCAGCGAGTTCAAGGCATAATGCCTTGCGGCTAGCATCTGACACTTGCGTCAGATAGTCTACCTTTTCAAAGATAGCAACGAGCGCGGGCTCATAAACAGTCTTAAGGACGATTTCGCCGTCTTTCGTTCTTTCCTTATAAGAAAAGGACTTATGCCCGTCCGGAGTAGTGGACGTTCTGACAGTAATGTCAAAATTGACGAGCGCGTCATTCTTTGCAGGTGCTACAACCTCATTCTTTGCAGGTGCTACAACTTTTTTCTTGTCTCCCATATTCAACCTATCCTTTCCTAGTGGGTTAACCCACTATGTAAACTTGACATTGTTGTCATTTTTCCGTGGGTTAACCCACGCCGGAAATCTGACACCATCGTCATATTTTAGGGTAACTTTAATAGACCAAAATATGGGAAATGGTTGCAAATATTCAAATTTTCAAGGCACATTCCCGACCGGGAAGGGCGACCGCCCCGGAAAGTAGATAACTTTCCATGGTCTAATTATCGCATAAGTCAATCGAACATTCAATAGAACAAATACTAAAATAAATATAAATAAATTATAAACAAAATATAAACTTTAGTTGATGTATTTTATTTCGAACAAATGTTCTTCGAGTTTCGGCGGTTCGGAAATATTCTGAAAATTTAATTCGATGGGTCCCATTGTTTGAAAATTTTCATTATCATGCAAAATTTTCTGATATCCTGG
>Ga0247610_10005072_pt1 | contig 13924 bp, 7 predicted proteins | sample 174DNAGHGhighgp2_FD_193483 | JGI IMG/M metagenome (GOLD analysis project Ga0247610, IMG submission 193483) | Sheep rumen microbial communities from Palmerston North, Manawatu-Wanganui, New Zealand - 1742 DNA GHGhigh gp2 | ecosystem: Host-associated > Mammals > Digestive system > Stomach > Rumen ... | reverse complement strand
CACGAAGTCGGCCCGCTTGATGTTGTTGCCTTCGGCATCGGTGGCGGCGAGTCCGAACTTTGCCAGCTTGTTCTGCGGGCGGAACTCGCGGTAGTAGCCGTAGCCGTGGGTGTAGTGCAGTGTGGCGGTGGTGCTCCAGTGGTCGTCTATGTCCCAGGCCATGGTGAGCAGGTTGTGGTTCTGCCAGAAATTGTCGGTGGTCTTGTCCCAGTAGCTGCCGTCGGCCATCTTGTATCGCTCCGTCTGGTAGTTGCCGTTGGCGTCGGTCACGAAGAGGCCGTCGTCGCCGGTCTGCAGCTGTTCGTAGAGCGAGTTGAACTTGCCCAGCCCGCGGTCGTACATGTCCTTATAGTCTTTTATTCCCGTCTTCGTCTGGTATGCCCACGAGCCGTCGTCGTAGTTGCCGTCCATCAGCGAGTAGTCGTTAGAGCCGGCAGTGACTCCGTTCCATGCCTGTCCTGTCTTCTCGAAGTTGCCGAAGTTCTTGTAGCGGATGGCGAAACCATCCGACGCAGTGTAGGTGATGCCGCCGTAGTAGCTGCCCGAGCGTCCGCTGGTGCCGTGTATGAATCCGTCGGTGTTGGTCTCGTGGTATGCTCCGTCGAGTATGAAGTGTTTCCACAGCAGTCCTGTGCTGAAGGCTCCTCCCAGGTTGTAAGTGTTATACGAGCCATAGCTGGCGCTGACCTCTGCCGAGGGTTGTGTCGACGGTGCTTTCGACGCGAGTGCCACTGTGCCTCCGAAGGCTCCGTCGCCGTTGGTCGAGGTGCCCACTCCGCGCTGTATCTGCACTGAGCCAAGGAGCGAGGCATACGAGTTCATGTTCACCCAGAAGACGCTCTGGTCCTCGGGTGAGTTGAGAGGCACACCGTCGAGCGTCACGTTGATGCGCGAGTCGTCGGCTCCGCGTATGCGCATGTAGGTGGTGCCGGTGCCCAGTCCGTTCTCGCTCCATGCCAGCACGCCGGGCGTGCGTGCGAAGAGGAAGGGCAGCTCCTGTCCTGTGGTTGAGAACGCGGCCAGCTCCTGGCGCTTGATGTTGGCGGTAGCGTAGGGCGCATCCTTCTGTGTGCGCACGCCGCTGACCACTACCTCCTGCAGGCGCTCCATCTTCAGCGAGTCGCTTTCCTGGGCCACAGCAGGCGTTAACGTAAGTGTACTAATGATACACGATAGGCTTACAAGCCGTCTTTTGCTAAGACTTTCCATCATTGCTTTTAAATTTATGTAAAAAGGTTTCTATTCCATCCCTACGTCGGTATTACCCGCATCAGGTGTAGAGGGTCTTATCTCAGCCCGCCAAAACAGACGGGCACCCCTTGAATAAGGCGTGCATAAACTGCACGAAGTATGGTGTGCTCACACACTCAGCGCTTCTGGCTCATCGTCTGAGCCATGTGCGGGGGTTGAGCAGCTCTGTCCAGTTTCTCAACTGGAACTGCATGATGTTTGTCGGTCCCAGGCTGCCCAGAGTCTGGTTGGTGCTCACCTTCTGTCCTGCAGACACACTCACCGAGGCGAGGTCTGAGTAGACGGAGATGTACCTGCCGTGTCTCACCATGACTATATATGCCGAGCCGGTGGCGAAGATCTTGCTCACCTCTCCGTCGAAGACACAGCGTGCCTTTGCTCCCGGCTGTCCTTTCAGGTATATTCCTTTGCTGCTGAGGTGCACTCCGCGTGCGCCGTCGACGACGTTTGAGCCGAATCCCCTCACCACCTGGTAAGCGCCGGTGATGGGCATTGGCAGTCGTCCTTTGTTGCTGGCGAAGCTGCCGCTGAGCCTTGCGTCGGGGTCGGCCGTTGAGAATGACGTGTTCTTTGGGTCGAGTGGTGACCGTTTCTTCTCCTCTGCCAGCTCTTTCTCTGCGTTTTTGCGTGCTTTCTCTGCGTTCTTGGCGCGCTTGTTGGCGGCAGCCTTCTCTTTCTGTGTCTTTGCCTTGCGTGCCTCCTCGTGTGCCTGCTGCTCGCGTGCGCGGGCCTCGGCCAGGCGTTTCTCGCGCTCCTGGCGCTGTTTGTCCCTGCGTGCCTGCTGTTCGGCCTTGCGTTTCTTCTCGGCCTCTATGCGTGCTTTCTCGCGCGCTATCTCCTCGGCTATGAGCTTGTCTATCTGTCGGTCCAGCTCAGCCTCCTCTTTCTGCTGCTTGGTGATGAGTGCGGTGACGGTACGCTGCTGCTTTTGCAGTTCCTTGGCCATGGCCTGCTTGCGCGTCTGCTGTTCCTCCAGGTTCTTCTGCTCCTTCTCGCCACGGGCCAGCAGGGCGGCCTTCTCGCTCTTCTTGCTGCTCACCTCGTCCTGCTTCTGCTTCACCTGTGCCTGCTTCTGTTTCACCGCCTCGCCCTGTGCGCGCTGGTAGGTGGCATACTCGCCTATGAAGCGTGAGCGGCGGTACATCTGGTTGATGTTCTTAGCGCTGAAGATGAACATCATCTTCGACTGCATCTTGTTGTTGCGGTGCACATAGCGCACGGACTGTGCATAGCGTTCCTGACGCACCTTCAGTTCGCTCTGCAGCCCCTTCAGCTGGCGGTTGAGCACCATGAGCTGTTCGTCGAGCGAGTCTATGCCCACGCGTATGGTGTCTATGAGGCGTTTCTTCTCGGTTATCTCGTTGCCCAGTATGAGTGCGTCCTCCAGCTGCTGCTTGACCTTTTTCTCCAGGTCCACTTTCTGCTTCTTGTTGGCGGCAATGTCTTTCTGCAGCTTGGCCTTCTCGGCCTGGAGCTTGGCTTTCTCAGAGGGCTGAGACTGCTTCCGGCTCTTCTGGCTCTTCTGGCTCTTCTGGGACTTCTGGCTCTTCTTGGCCTTTGTGGTCTGTGTTGTCTTTTGTGCAGCAGCAGTCTTGGCCTTCGCCTTTTGTGCTGGCGAAGGCAGGCAGATGCAAAGCACCAGAAGTAAATACAGAAGCCTCTTCATCTCTCTATAACTCTTGTCAGGTTGTCGTGCCGTCGTGCTTATTGCGCTGTTAACGCAATCTACCGTACGGTCTATAGCGCCATTAACCGCTTCAGCAGCTCGTCGATGTCCACCTCGCGGTACTTGTCCGACACCTTCGTGCGTGTCTCCCAATCACCGTCGTTGCCCACGTTTGTGAGCTTGATGCCCAACTTCATCGCTTTCTCGGGCGTGGTGAGGGTGATGTTCATGTTGTTGGGGAACATCTTCTTGCCCAGCTTGTCAAATGCCTGGTATTCCCAGTTGAGCTGTGTGTTGCCCTTCTGGCGGTCTCGGTAAGCTATGTTTGTTGTCTTAATGCGTCCTGTCCCGCTGTCGGCCAGCCAGCTGTATGCCATCTTGCTGCTCTCGGGCTCATAGTTTATTACCACATCCTCCTGTCCCAGCACGGTGTTGTACTTGCTGAACATGGTCGAGTTCACCTCTTCCTGTCCTGGCATGAACAGCTCGTTCCAGAAGAGTGCCTGCAGTGTGTGGAAGTTTATGCCGCTGTTGCGCAGGAATTCTACACGGTTGTATGGAGCCTTCAGGTACTGCTTGTTTATCCTGTCCATGATGAGCACATCGTCCTTGGTGAACTCCAGTCGTGCTGCCTCCACGAATCCGAGGGCCATGAGCTGCAGGCGTATCACGTCGTTGCGCTTCATCTTCAGGTTTCCGGTTAGCGTTATCTGCTGCGAGCCGTATTCCACGTTGAACTTCATCTTCGACGATATGAACTGTGCGTCCAGCGTGTTGGCGCTCACCCGCTGCATGAACTCGGCCTGCTCCACGGCATTGGGTGGTGTGGGCTTTGTCTCGGTTACGACAGGTTTGCTCGAGTGACACGATGCCAACAGCATGGGCACTGCCAGTGCCATCACCTTGATGATGTTTGCTATTTTCATTGTCTTATGTACTTTTTGCGTTTTATCTTCCTTGCCAGCAGTTTGTTCTGCGGGTTCAGGGCCAGTGCCTGCTGCCACAGCTGCACGGCTCTCTCCGTGTCGCCAGCCATGGCGTGTATGTCGCCTGCGTGCTCAATGATGACATCGCTGGCGGTGGAGTCGTTCTGCACTGCCTGGTCTATGTATATGCGTGCCTCGGCATAGCGCTGCTGCATGAAGAGTATCCAGGCGTAGGTGTCGAGGTATGTGGCGTTTTTCGGTTCCGCCTTTATCGTCTTGAAGCTCATCTGCTCTGCCTCGTCGAGGCGTTCGCCGTGCAGGCTGAGGTAGTAGGCGTAGTTGTTCAGGCACCCAATGTTGTCGGGTCGCCACTGCAGACAGCTGTCGTATGCCTCGAAGGCCTCGCGCTCGCGGTTTTTCTGGAAGAGCAGGTCGCCCATGACGGCGTAGAAGTCGGAGACGATGACCGGCGAGCTCTCGTCGGTGATGACGTTGATGCCGTTTCTGAAGGCCTCCAGTGCGTTGTCGGTGTCCTTCTGCCGGTAGTATGCCATGCCCTGGTAGTAGTAGAAGGCCATCTCCTCGGGGTTGTACTCGCGTGCTGCCTGGCAGAGGCTGATGATGCGCTCGTCGTCCTCGTCCTCCCAGGCGTACTGCACGAGGTGCAGGCGTGGCGACATGCGTTCGGGTGCTATGGCCAGCACCTGTTCCAGCGCCTGTGCCACACTGTCGCGCGGCATCTTCTTCAGGTCCATGTATGCTGCCTTGAACTCAGCAATGTCGGCGTCGGGGTGTGGCAGTGCGAGCATCTCGCGGAAGAGCCCCAGTATCTTCGTGCTGTCGCCGCCCTCCTGTTCGCTCTCGGCTATGAGCTGCCTCAGCTGCATTATCTTCTGTTCGGTGGTGGCCTTCGGGTTCAGCAGCAGGTCGCGTGTCACCGAGTCGGCGGCCAGTGTGTCGTCAATGGCTATGTAGTATGCCCTGACCAGCATCTGTGCGCTGGTGTTGTCTGGCTCCTCGCCGAGCACCTCGCGCAGTGTCTTCATGGCCTCGTCGGTGTCGCCGTTCATCATCAGTGCATTGGCGTAGTGCACCTTGTAGCGCTGGTCGTAGGGGTGTTCCTGTGCCAGCACGCGCAGCACCTCTATCGCCTCGTCGTTGCGGTCGAGCTTCAGGTACAGTGCGCTCTTTGCCAGCGATGTGCGCTCGTTCTTGCCGTCGATGGTCTCCATGCGCTCCAGCACGCCTATGGCCTGCTCGTAGTAGTCTTGGTTGGTGTACAGCTGGTAGAGGGTCTCGAGCAGGTCCTGCCGGCTCTTGTCGCTCTCATACATCTTCTCCACCACGGCGATGGCATCGTCGTAGCGCTCTTTGTTCAGGTAGCCCGAGGCGAGCATCTCCATGTATGTGGCGTTGTGGGGCTCCAGCTGTGCGGCGCGCTCTATGGCCCTCAGTGCGGCGTCGGCATCCTTCATCTGTCCGTAGTACTGTGACAGGAAGTAGTATGCCTCCGATGCCATGCTGTCTGTCTCCGTGCAGCGCAGCAGCAGGTCGAAGGCGGCATCGGCGTTGCCCTTCTGCCGCTGTAGCATAGCTTCGTGGAAGAGCACGTTGTAGCTGCGGCTGCGCACTTGTGCCATACCACAAATGGCAATGCTGCAAAGCACTGCCAACAGTATTAGCGAAAGACTTATGTTGTGTCTCATCATCTCTTTTCGTGTGGCCGTAATGGTCTTTTCTCCGGCTGTCTACTGCACTTCTTTGGGCCGTTGCCGTCTACTGTATTCCGGTGTGTCCGTAGCCTCCTTCTCCTCGCGCGGTGTCGTTGAGCTGTTCCACCTCCACGAGTTCTGCCGTCTCGTGGCGGGCAATCACCATCTGTGCTATGCGCTCGCCGTCGTTGATGGTGAACTCCTCGCTGCTCAGGTTTATGAGCACCACGCCCACCTCTCCGCGGTAGTCGGCGTCGATGGTTCCGGGCGCGTTGAGCACGGTGATGCCGTGTTTCAGTGCCAGTCCGCTGCGTGGCCGCACCTGTGCCTCATAGCCTTCTGGCAGTGCTATGTGGAGGCCCGTGGGCACCAGTCGGCGCTCCAGGGGGCGCAGCACCACGGGCGCATCGATGTTGGCCCTGAGGTCCATGCCCGCGCTCTGCTCGGTGGCGTAGGTGGGCAGCGGTTGGTGGCCGCGGTTCACTACTTCTATCCTCATATAAGTATATAAAGGTGTAAAAATCGGCTGCAAAGTTACGAATAATTCTTATAACAACACTCATAGATTATGTTAAAATGTGAAAAAGGGCAAACGACGTGTGGCGAGCGTCGGCTCCTACAGCTTGAATAGGGCAAACTCGCAGCTTGGTCGGAGCACGCTCATACTTTGGTCGGAGCAAACTCACAGTTAGGTCGGAGCAAACTCACAGCGGCCTCGGACTACCGTTTTAGTTTCCCCGTATTTCCTGCTGGCCGTGGTGGGCTTCTGATTGGAAAAATCCGTACTGTTGCGGTTGAAAATTCGGGGACTCCGTAGGCACTCCCCTCCCTTCAAGGGGAGGGGCAGGGGGTGGGGTCTGTATCTTCTCAGTCGCGGGGGATTTTTGACGTTACTGACCCCACCCCCAACCCCTCCCCTACAAGGGAGGGGAGTGGCTGCGCAGGGTTAAAGCTATGGAAAACAAGCGCACAGGTCGGAAAAATCGTTCATTGGCTGTAAATAATGTTACATTGTAACAAATTTTAGGCTCTATGAACGATTTATTTAACACAAAAAATGCATAATCATGTACTTTTGCGAAAAATTTCTAACGGCCAATAATAACCAATAATATTAACTAAAAACGCAAAAGCAAATGGAAAGAACAAAAAGATTCTTACTTAGTTTCCTGACCTTTCTGCTGTGTAGCATGGCTTACTCGCAGACTGAGGTTACGGGCACTGTGGTCGATGACCTCGGCGAAGGGGTCATTGGCGCCACGGTGAAGGAGAAGGGGACAGCAAATGGTGCCGCCACCGACTTCGACGGAAATTTCAAGTTGAAGGTGAAGGCCGGTGCCACGCTCGTCATCTCCTACATTGGCTACCAGACGCAGGAGTTACCAGCCGTGAACGGCATGAAGGTCGAGCTGGTTCCCGACGACAAGGTGCTGCAGGAAGTGGTAGTTACAGGCTACACCACGCAGCGCAAGGCCGACCTGACCGGTGCCATCTCGACGGTGAGCGTCGACGAGATGGCCAAGCAAAACGAGAACAACCCGATGAAGGCCCTTCAGGGCCGTGTGCCGGGCATGAACATCCAGGCCGACGGTAACCCCTCGGGCGCCGCTACTGTGCGCATCCGTGGTGTGGGTACGCTGAACGACAACGACCCGCTCTACATCATCGACGGTGTGCCCACGAAGGCCGGTATGCACGAGCTGAACGGCAACGACATCGAGAGCATCCAGGTGCTGAAGGATGCCGCCTCGGCCTCTATCTACGGTAGCCGCGCCGCCAACGGCGTCATCATCATCACCACCAAGAAAGGCAAGGAGGGCAAGGTGAAAGTGAACTTCGACGGCTCGGTGGCCACCTCTTTCTATACGAACAAGATTGAGACGATGAACGCCAGCGAGTGGGGCCGTGCCTACTGGCAGGCCTGTGTGAACGACGGTCTGAACCCTTCGAACAACAACCTGGGCTACAACTACGACTGGGGCTACGACGCCAACGGCCACCCTGTGCTGAACAAGATGACGATGAACATGTTTCTCGACGACAACGCCTCTGTGCGTGCGGGCGACACCGACTGGTTTGACGAGATTACGCGTACGGGTGTCGTACAGCAGTACAACCTCTCGGTGAGCAACGGCTCGGAGAAGGGCAACTCGTTCTTCTCGCTGGGCTACTACGACAACCAGGGCACCATCAAGGAGAGCTACTTCAGCCGTCTGTCGGCCCGTGCCAACGCCGACTACAAGCTGTTCGACGGCATGGTGGTCATCGGCGAGAACTTCACCATGAACCGCACGACAGGTGTCGACGCTCCCGGCGGCGTGTTGGAGCACGCCCTGGAGTTCAACCCCAATTTCCCCATCTATGCCGAGAACGGCAAGTACGCCCAGGCTCTTGGTGCCTACTCTGAGCGTGAGAACCCGCTGAGCATGATTGACAATTCGAAGGAGAACAAATACACGCAGTGGCGCTCGTTTGGCGACGTCCACCTGAGCGTCACCCCGTTCAAAAACTTCATGCTTCGCACCACCCTCGGCATGGACTACACGCAGAAGGAGCAGCGCTTCTTCACCTTCCCCATCGCCAATGGCAAGGTGATGCGCACCGAGAGCGCCGTTGAGGGCAAGCAGGAGCACACCATGCGCTGGATGTGGAACGCCATTGCCACTTACAACTTAGAGATAGGCAAGCACCGCGGCGACGCGATGATTGGTACTGAGGTGAACCGCATGGACTACAAGATGAACTCTGCCAAGCGCTACGAGCTGGCCATTCTCAACACCGACTATATGTGGCCCAGCGCCGGTGCCGGCCGCCAGCTGGCCGAGGGCTTCGGCGAGGGTTTCTCGCTGCTGTCGTTCTTCGGCAAGGTGAACTACACCTACGACGACAAGTATCTGGCTTCGTTCACCATCCGTCGCGACGGTTCGAGCCGCTTCGGCGAGAACAAGCAGTATGGTACCTTCCCCTCCTTCAGTGCCGGTTGGCGCATCTCGCAAGAGAAGTTCATGGAGGGCACCAAGAGCTGGCTCGACAACCTGAAGCTGCGCTACTCGTGGGGTCAGACCGGTAACCAGGAGATTTCGAACACCGCCCGCTACACCCTTTACAAGTCTGTGGTTTCCACCGGTCTGTGGGGCAGCGGCCAGGCTGGCTCTTCCTACGACATTGCCGGCAAGAACGGCGGCTACGCACTGGACAACGGCTATGTGCGCAACCAGCGCGGCAACGAGGACATCAAGTGGGAGACCACCACACAGCACAACATCGGTCTGGACTTCGCCTTGCTGAGAAACGAGGTCTACGGCTCGTTCGACTGGTTCCACAAGAAGACCACCGACATCCTGCTCTTCATGGAAGGCATCGCCGCCATGGGCGAGGGCGCCGGCCAGTGGATCAACGCCGGCGAGGTGAAGAACAACGGTTGGGAGCTCACCTTGGGCTATCGTCACAGTCTGCCCAACGACTTCTCGTGGGACATCAGCGGAAACGTAAGCAAGTATGTCAACGAGATAACGAAGCTGCCCGAGACGGTGGCTGCCAACGGCAAGTACGGCGGCAATGGCGTGAAGAGCGTCGTGGGCCATCCTATGTTCTCGCAGGTGGGCTACATCTACGACGGCATCTTCAAGAGCCAGGCAGAGATAGACAACCACGCCACACAGGAAGGCGCCGGCCTGGGCCGTATGCGCTTCAAGGACCTGAACGGCGACGGCGTGGTCACTGAGGACGACCAGGACTGGATTTACGACCCGACGCCCGACTTCAGCTGGGGCCTGAACATCTACCTCCAGTACAAGAACTGGGACATGACCATGTTCTGGCAGGGCGTGCAGGGCGTTGACGTTGACTGCCGCGGCTACAAGTCGCAGACCGACTTCTGGGCCAACTCCAACATCAACGTTCCTTACCTGAACAAGGGTGTCCGTGCCCTCGACGCCTGGAGTCCGGCCAACCCCGGCAGTGACATTCCCGCACTGACCACCAGCGACACCAACCGCGAAGGCCGCGTCTCGTCATACTACATCGAGAATGGCAGCTACGTGAAGCTGCGCACCATACAGCTGGGCTACAACATGCCCAAGAGCATCACCGAAAAACTACGCATGGACCGCGTCCGCCTCTATGCCTCGGCACAGAACCTGCTCACCATCAAGAGCAGCAAGTTCACCGGAGCCGACCCTGAGAACCCCGGCTTCAACTATCCCATCCCTCTCAACCTCACCTTCGGTCTGAATGTCTCATTTTAATGTAATTAATAATTAGAAACCAAGAATTATGATTACCAAAAGCATATTTAAAACCCTACTCACCTGTTCCGTATGTTGCTGTATCACAGCAACCTTCACCTCCTGCTCCGACTTCCTCGACGAGCAGGTGCCACAGGCCACGCTGACTCAGGACGAGGTGAAAAACCCTGAGTATATAGACAATGTGCTCATCTCGGCCTACGCCGGACTGCTCAGCATCGAGGACATGAACTCCTCGTTCTCGCTCTGGAACTACGACACCCGTTCGGACGATGCATACGTCGGGGGTTCCGACTTCTCCGACGGCGAGCCCTTCCACATCCTGGAGAAGAGCACCGGCGTGATGACCACCGACTGGCCCTACAACGACATCTGGAACCGTTTCTACAAGTATCTCTCGCGCATCAGCCTGTCGCTCGACATGCTGGCCGTGGCCGACCAGGACAACGCCACCATCAAGCAGCGCACGGCAGAGATGAAGTTCCTGCGCGCCTACGGCCACTTCCAGCTGAAGCGACTGTTCAAGAAGATTCCCTTCGTGAACAAGCCCAACATGGAGGAAGCCGACTACAACAACCTCTCGAACACCGAGTACACCAACGACGAAGGCTGGCAGCAGATCGTCAACGATCTGGAGGACGCCTACGCCGTTCTGCCCGACGTGCAAGCCGACAAGGGCCGCCCCACGAAAGCCGCCTGTGCCGCTTTCTTAGCCAAGGTCTACCTCTACAAGGCATACCGCCAGGACGACGCCAACAGCAACCAGGTGACGGCCGTCAACGACGCCGACCTGCTGAAGGTCATCGACTACACCAACCCTGCTCTCTACAGCAACTACGGGCTGGAGACCGACCTGCACAACAACTTCCGCCCCGAGGAGCAGTATGAGAACGGCAAGGAGAGCCTCTGGGCCATACAGTACTCACGCAACGACGGCACCGTCTATGGCAACCTGAACTTCTCGTACCGTCTCATCGTGCCCTGTATTCCCAAGGTTCACGACGCCGGCTGCGACTTCTACAAGCCCTCCGTCAACCTGGTCAATGCCTATCGCACCACCAGCGACGGACTGCCCGTCTTCGACAACGCCCCGGCTGACGACTATGCCGTCGGCTCGGCACAGACCGTCGACCCGCGCCTCTTCGTCACCGTCGGCGTGCCCGGAACGCCATACATGTTCAACACCAGTTTCATGATGAGCAAAACCAACACCTGGAGCCGCTCAGGCGGCACCTACGGCTACTTCGTGTCGCTGAAGCAGAACGTAGACCCCGCACTGACCGACAGCTACCTCTACGTCTGCGACAACCAGTGGGCCAGCTCCATGAACCGCGTCGTCTTCCGCTATGCCGACGTGCTGCTCATGCGTGCCGAGGCTCTGGCACAGACCGGCAAGACCGCCGAGGCCATAGCACTGGTGAACCAGTTGCGCGAGCGCGCTGCCGGCATGGCTGCCAACAGCGTCGTCTCCAACTATCCTAACAAATATGGTGTGCACTACGCCATAGGCAAGTACAGCGGCTCCTATTCTAAGGAAGAGGCCATGAACATTGTCAAGATGGAGCGCCGCCTGGAGCTGGCCATGGAGAGCGAGCGCTTCTTCGACCTCGTGCGCTGGGGCGATGCCGCCACCGTCATCAACCGCTTCTACAGCAGCGAAAGCGAAAAGATGGACTTCCTAAAGGACTCGAAGTTCACTGCCAACAAAAACGAGTACCTGCCCGTGCCATTCGAGCAGCTGGCAGCCGCTAACGGACACTACACGCAGAACTGCGGACAGTGGTAAATAACACAGTTTGTTGTCAATAGTTAATAGTTAATAGATAATAGTTATGATTACAAAGAATAATATTCTCAGTCTCCTTCTCTCATTTTCCGTATGCTTCGGCTTTGCCGCAGCCCTGACCGCTTGCAGCGACGACAACACTGGCTCTGTCGACGTGAGCGGCGCCTGCCTCGTCGAGAAGTTCGTGCTCAACGGCCAGTACGAGGGAACCATCAACACCGAGAAACGACTGGTGAAGGTGAAGGTTCCCGTGGACTTCAACAAGAAGCACGACATGGAAGTGACGGCTCTCACCGTCTCGGCCGGGGCACAGGCCAACATCAAGGTGGGCGACCACATCAACTTCGACGGCGACCGCACCCTGCACATCACCAATGGCGACCTCGTCATGGACTATCAGGTGAGCGTTCGCAACGACGAGGCCCTGCTCAAGCTCTTCATCCTCGAGGGCGTGAAGGGAGCCATCAACCAGGACGACCGCACCGTCACCGTCTCAGTGATGGCCAACAGCGGCATTGACCTGGAGAACGCCACCTTCGAAGTGGAGTGCAGCGAGGATGCCACATGCAGTCCTGCCAGCGGCACGAAAGCCAACTTCACCGAGCCGATGACGCTGACGCTGACCGACAACACGGCTGTCAGCACCTACACCGTCAACGTGACGCTCATCGAGAACCCCGTGGCCATCTTCGTGGGCGACGCAGAGAATGTGGAGCTGCTCAACGACGAGGAGAAAGCCGCTGCCAAGTGGCTGACGGGCAACATAGAGGGTGCCGCCTACGCATCGTGGGACATGGTGGCCAGCGGAAGCATCTCGCTCGACGAGTGCAAGCTCATCTTCTTCCACCGCCACAGCCCTGCCTACGGCAACTATAACGGATTTGCCGAGGCTGCCACAGGAGCCATGACAGCCCTGCCCAAAATGAAGGAGTTCTGGAAGAACGGCGGTGCCTTCGTGCTGAGCCGCTCGGCTGTGAACTACGCCATTGCACTCGGCGCCATGCCTCAAGACGTCTATCCCAACAACTGCTGGGGCGGCGGTGGCGGCGAAGGCTCCGACCTCATGGGCGACGACCCCTGGCACTTCTTCGCCTACGACATCAACCACCCGCTGTGGCGCAACATGAAGACCTATCCCGGCGCTCCCGAGGATGCCGTCTACACGCTCGACAATGGCTACACCATCTGCAACACCACGTCGCAGTTTGCACTGTGGGCCCCTTACACCGGTAAGGACACCTTCGATGCCATCAGCGGTAACAATGCCTTGGCACATGGCGGCGACGGCGCCGTCGTGGTGTGGGAGATGAAAGCCGCCAACGGCAACTACGGCAAGGGCGGCATCATCTGCTTCGGCACCGGACTCTTCGACTGGAACTCGCCCACGCCTTACACACCGGTCTATCACGACAACATGGGCCAGATTATGCTCAACGCTTTCGATTACCTAACAAAATAAAAACGCCACTAATATGAAAACGAATAATATAAAGCACTACCTCCTTGGTTGTCTCGTGTGCTGCGGTTTTACCGCAGCCTCGGCAACCCTCGCCTCCTGCAGCGACGATGACTTCAGCGGCGACCCCGACCGCGACTGGACTGGCACAGCCTCCTTCTTTACGTCTGCAGACGAACAGGGCTTCGGCACCTACTACACCCCTGCCGTGGGCCGCGTCGGCGACCCCATGCCCTTCTACGACCAGCGGGCTGGCGACTTCAAGGTGCTCTACCTGCAGGAGTTCACCAACAACATGACCTTCCGTTTCCACCCCATCTGGGGCGTATCGACCAAGGACGGCGCCAACTACCAGTCGCTCGGCGAGATACTGCCCTTCGGCACCAACGACTACCAACAGGACGCCGCGCTCGGCACGGGCTGCGCCTACGAGAAGGACGGCACGTACTACATCTACTACACCGGACACAACGGCAACTGCAAGAACCGCGAGGTGGTGATGCGCGCCACGTCGACCGACTTCAAGACGTGGAAGAAGGACGAGTTGTGGACGCTCAACGGCCCCGACTTCGGCTACTCTGGCAACGACTTCCGCGACCCGCAGATCTTCATGGCCGACGACAACCTCTACCACATGGTCATCGCCACCTATCCAGTAAACGGAGGCGACCCTGTCTTTGCAGAGTTCAAGTCGGGCGACCTGAAGACATGGGAGCACGTGGGCCGCATCCGCATGATATGGGACCGTATGCTGGAGTGCCCCGACATCTTCAAGATGGGCGACTACTGGTACATGGTCTACAGCGAGAGCTTCCGCACCTCGTGGAGCCGCAAGGTGAAGTACATGATGGCCCGCAGCTACGACGAGCTGAAGAACTGC
>Ga0247610_10005070_pt1 | contig 13926 bp, 29 predicted proteins | sample 174DNAGHGhighgp2_FD_193483 | JGI IMG/M metagenome (GOLD analysis project Ga0247610, IMG submission 193483) | Sheep rumen microbial communities from Palmerston North, Manawatu-Wanganui, New Zealand - 1742 DNA GHGhigh gp2 | ecosystem: Host-associated > Mammals > Digestive system > Stomach > Rumen... | reverse complement strand
ATGTGTTTTGATTGATGATACCACTGATACAGACTATAATCTAGACCATAATGCCATCGCCATAAATCCAAAGGATCTGTAATGAAGTTTGATGATGAAAAATATCCAGTTCACGATGAAAAACACGAATTGTTACCGAAACATGTCTTTGGTAAGAAAAAACACTCTTCATTAAGTATAGATGATGTGAATGATTTTTTCCATCAGATTAAGATGCTTATTAAAGAAAATGAAGAATTGAAAAAGGAAATTTCTAGACTAAAAGGAAAATCATGAACAGCGACAACATTATAAATAAAGAACAACATTTGTCAAAGATAACAAAGTTCACAGTAATACTTACTATGTCTATTATTTCATGGATTATATTGGGTGTTGTAGTTTACAATATTGCCAATCTGTGAAATATTTATTATATTCCATAATAATGTATGGAGAATAATAGATGTTATTGAAAAGTAATGATTCTAATGATAATACTGAATTATCATTTAGACCAATTGCAGATAATTCTGAAGCAATAAATGAATTTAAGAAGACCAGTAAGATTGATATTATAATTACTGTTGGATTGTATATTTTCATTATTTTTGTGATATTATTAAACATGGAGTAAAATATGACATATGATGATATTGTAGCCGATTCTAGATATAAGGATTTGGTAAGACGTGAACTAGAAACACCACTAAAAAATATTCTTCCAAGAACTGTGGATGGTTTGGCTAAAAAGTTATGGGCTAAAGCACCAAAGAAATTCATGAAATATATGAAAGAATATGATACAACTTATGATAACTATGAATGCATATCAGGTTATATAGATAATTATTTTGATGAAAATGAATATGCTGACATGCCAGATGATTTAGCAAATGAACTACTTGATTGGGCAGCAGCACAAACAGTATTGGTATTTTTTCCAGAGAGGGATGATTAAATGATGGTTAATAAAGTTATGTTTTGGCTAGGATTAGCTTTATTTGTAATGAGTTTCATTGTGTGGAAATTCTTTTAATTATGGTATAAAAATGGCAGATAAATTTGGTGATAGAATGAAATTATATGAAGGCATTGAAGCAAATCGCAGCTTTATGCCAAGACTTCCAATCTGCGTTCGTATTGATGGAAGGGCGTTCCACACATTCACTAGAGGAATGAAACGCCCCTATGACAAGGATATGTCAGACTCAATGGTTGAAACAATGCGATATCTTGTGGAACAAAGTGATGCTTGTATTGGATATACACAGTCTGATGAAATAACACTAATTCTATCTGATATAAAAGATCCGATGTTCAATGGTAGAATTTCTAAACTGACTTCAGTTATAGCGAGTATTGCTACAGCTAAGTTCAACGAAGTCATTCATAAGAAATATCCTGATAAGCCATTGGCATTTTTTGATTGTAGATGTTGGCAAGTTCCAAATAGGACTGAAGCCGCAAATGAATTGCTATGGAGAGAATTTGATGCTACAAAGAATTCTATTTCTATGGCAGCAAGAGCATATTATTCAGACAAACAACTAATGAATAAGAATGGTGCAGAAAAACAAGACTTGTTAATGGAAAAAGGTATTAACTGGAATGATTATCCAGTATTTTTCAAGCGTGGAACATATGCTCAGCGAAAAATCATTGAACGAAAATTGAATGATGAAGAATGGCATAAGATTCCTGAAAAACATAGATTTACTTTAGATAGAAATACTATGGTGAAGAGACATGAAATCCGTATTTTGGATATGCCTATATTCTCCAAAGTGACTAATCGTGAAAATGTAATTTTTGAAGGAGAAGAACCAAATGTGGAAAACGCCGTCTGAAGCGATGAATGAATGGATGAAATCTTATATAGATGACCAGGAACAAGTTTGTTCTGATGAAGAATGGGAAAAGTTCTGTAAAGACATGAATTTACAAACAGTTGGTCCTGTAGATGAAGATAATACATTTGAATATTTTGCTAAACAATATGATGCATTTCTGAAAGAACTAAAAAAGTCCGGTAGGTTTTGATATGTATTCTGCGTTGGATGATATGTATCCGATAAAATATTATAAAAATGATACCAAACATACTTATTTAATTCTTGGTAATTATAAGTTGAAAATATCAAACTACGGTAATAAATATTTTACAATTGATGTTCTGACATTTTCAGTAAATGATGATGGAACTTTTAATATTATTGCAGGTGCAAATAAAAGAGTTAGTTCACTGAATGAATTGAAATCTATAATAAAGGTTTATAGACAGACTTATAAAACATTGATAACCGCAGAACGAAAGAATGTAATGGAAGGAGATTTTAATGAAGCCGATTAAGAGAGTATTTATTTCACAACCAATGAGTGGATTGACTAACGATGAAATTTTAGAAACAAGAAGAAAAGCTGCTGATTATATTTCTAATGTTTATCCTGATAATGAAATTGTTGTAATTGATTCATATCAGCCACAAGAAACTACTGAATACAATGCCATTAGTGCTGTAAATTTGTTAGGTCAAGCATTATCAAAAATGGCTGGTGCTGAAATAATCTATTTTGCCCCAGGTTGGAAAGATTCTAAAGGTTGTCAGATTGAAAATGAAGTTGCTCGTAGATGGTTAGAACCAACAGGAGTTAAGTTGATTGAAGATGGTATGGAAGAAATCTGTCTTGATTTGACTGATGAAGAAATTGCACAATTACAACTAGCAGCAAATAAAGCAGGAATGTCATTTAGCAAATACATTTCATTGAAACTACAGGATGCAATACAGAACGGAATAATGGATAAGATCGCTGAAGAATTAGGTAATAAAAATGGTTAAGTATTTAATAATAATTGCAATATTCTGTATAATATCGTGTAATGATTCCAGAATATCAAATGCACCAGTAGAAAATTGTAAGGTAATGGAAACTGACTCTACCACATATAATTGCGATGGTCAGAATTTTAAGGTTTACTAATGGTTATTGTTCCAGCAAATTTAAAACAGTATAAAGGATTTGATGATTTAATTAGAGCAAAAGTAAAATTATCAAAGATGTTATCTAAACTAAAAGAGATTGTTGAATATAATAAAACATTTGAAGAAGAATCTATGCTTTACCAATATAAAGGTAAAGATAAAGATGAAATTTGGTCTTGTATGGAGTTCTTCTATCAAAATCTATGGACTAAGGAATTTAGAGAATTTATCTATACAGACCCAAAAGACAAATGGGAAAACTACCACATTCAACTAAAATACAAAGAAAAATATTCTGAAGTCACGATTGTTTATGGAATTGGGTCATTCTGTGTAATTGGACCTCAAAAAGAAGTTCCAAATAAAAAATCAAAGATACTTGATTTGGATAAGATTTTTATAAAAACAAGTACGGAAATATTGTATAATGAATAAGATTAGATATAAATGTGTAGTTAATATGTTTGGCGAGCCACAAGTATTTAAGCGATATGGTGAAACTGAAGAACAGGTTAGAAAAGAACTATATGAATTTATCAGAGAACAGTATCAAACTACACCAGATATTCTTAAAGTTGAAGTTGATAAAACAAAAACAATAGATTCTTAATTCTATAAATATTTTGTTATATTATTAGATATGAAAACATTTTTTAGCATATACATTACAGCATTATTTGGAGTAATCCTATTTTCATTTCTTATACAATACCCAATGGGTCTCATTGAGTATTTTTTATTTCCACTGTTTGTGACTGGTTTTATGTATCTAATGAATTTTATTTCGAGTAAATTATGAAAAATTCAGATGTAGAAGTGATTAAATATATTTTAGATAAACTTCAACATAAGACAACTCTGAATAGACTATATGGAATAATGTATCTTTCACAAAAGGAATATTTATCAAAATATGGTAAATCCATATTTGATGATAGATTTCATTTATCAGGAAAATTCCTTAAACCATTACAGTTCAACGATTTTATTCTTCCAAATTCAGAATTCAATACTTATTACGATGAAAAAGATACCTATGATAAGTTTATAGAATGTAATAATAAACCTGATTTGGACTATATTGCTGAAATGGAAAAGAAAACCATCAACAAGGTATGTGAAATCTGTGAAAAATTGTCTGATAAAGAAATTATGGAACAATGTAAAGATTTCGCTTATATCAAGGCAAAAAATAGAATGACACAAGATCCTGATTTGTCTGTAATAACTGATGTTGATATGGCAAAGGCTGGTGGTGGAAATTCTGAACTTGTAAAATATCTAGTGGAAAATAAACTTATTAGAACAATATTAGGATAATTATGGCAATTTTAACGATAATTCGGAGTTCTTGGAGCAATCTGTTTTGCGGTCTGTGCTTTACCACAAGTAATAAAAGCATTCAAAACTAAATCAACGAAAGATATAAGTTTATTCTATATAATTCTTTCAATATTTGGCAACATATTTTCAGCCATATACATCTTTGGAACTAACTATATAAGTGGTTTCTGGCAATATCCTCAATATTTTAATTACGGTATTGCATTGACACTTATCATAATTTTACTATTTTTGAAAAAACGATATGACAAAAGATGAAATTCTAGCTTGGGCTAACTCAAATGAGCTGTATGACATTCGGAAACAATCCGATGGGTTTTCAATATTTTATAGAAATCAAATATTCTTAAGAGTTCACGGTTTTCTCGCAGATACATATAACTTGCTCTATGATGAAGACTTTATAATGGTAAGTTATGTACAACATAGAACAATTATTGAAGATACAACATTGAACCATTTAAACTATTCGCTGGATTATTATAAAAGACAATACGATTTTCTTATTTTATACCATAAGAAACAATTTACAAATGCCAGAAAAATGGAATTAAGCAAAGATTTTGGCAAAAGTTGACAAACTGTAAAATTTAATTATATTTTACGCATTATGATATATCTTATTATATTTGGATTCATACTGATTGTGGCAGTTTATGTTTTGTCCTATTTTAAGCTTCGTTGCAAACACGAGTGGGAAATAGTGGAAAGAACAGATACTGACCAATTATACAAACGCTGTAGCAAATGTGGCAGATGCAAGGAATATAAATAGTATAAAAAATTGGAGATAAACTTATGAATGAAGAACAGAAAAAGAAAGAATATGTAAAACCCGAAATGTTAATCATGAAATTGCAGTCTAAGATGGATTTGCTCCAGGGGAGCTGTAATTATGGCTGCGATGAGGGTGATGATGCAGAAATTGGTTCAATTCCTGTATTCATTGACCCAAAAGTTATAGGTGCTTAAAATGAAAAGAATATTAGTTTTATTAAGTGTAATGTTAGGTTTATCATTCGGTGAACCTGTGCTTGTAAATAATTATTATCAACTTGAAACAAAAGAAGACTTGGAATGGTTTAGAAATTCAGTCAACAATAAGACCATAGGTTATGGTTCAAATGCTATCTTGCTATCGGATATTGATTTAGAAAATAAATTGTGGGTTCCTATTGCAGCTGGAACTGGTGGTTCTGGTTATACAGGTACATTTGATGGTGCCGGTCATACAATATCAAATTACTATATTGACAGCGATGAACTTGGTGCTATAAATGTATCATACAAGCAGAATATAGGATTTGTTGGCATACTTGCTGGTGTAGTAAAGAATTTGAATTTGGCTAATATATCTGTCACGAACTATGCAATTGGTGGAAAGACACCTGGTGCAACTGGTGATAAAGAAGCAAAAGCAATTTGTGTTGGTGCTATTGCTGGTTGGATGAATGCATCTGGTAAGATAGATAGTACATCTGCCACAGGTGTTTTGAATGGATTTGGTGATGGTCAGAATGTCGGTGGTATTGCAGGTAATACTTGGGGAACTATCAAAAATTCTAGATCTTCCGTAACAATCAATGTAAAGAACCTTTCATTCGTTGGTGGCATTGTTGGTATGACTAAAAATACTCCAACAATAGATAGTGTTCTATGGGAAGGAAATATAAATGTAATTGAAGAAAATAGCACAACTTACATTGGTGGTATAATTGGTGATGTTTATAGCGGAACAGCAACAGTTTCCAATGCGACATTTATATCTGACAATGTTACGAATTCTGTTGGAAAAGCCCATAGTGAAGATGCTATTGTTGCTGATAAATTAGACTATGGTGTATATTCCATTTTGTTCAAAGACAATAATAAAATATTAGTCTTGGATGGTAATTACACTAAGACAATGAGTGAAACTGTATTTGATAAAGAATTTACTGTTGATTCAATTATTTTCAATAGAAAATTTAATGCAAGAACTTATAATACACTTGAATTACCAATAACCATAGCAAAGACTGAAGTTAATATTGATTTCTATGAATTGAATGACATTTATAAAAATCCAACATGGGAAGTCCACTTGAAGGCGGTCGCCGGTGACAGTCTTTATGCTGGTGTACCATATATCATTATTCCACAAACTGATACCGTTAAAATTACTGCTAGAACATTCAATGTTAAACCTGTAGAACCACAGAAAGTCTACAACTCCACTAATCAGTGGTCATTAAATTCTTATCATAAGTTCATGAAAGGTGCTGATTTTGGTGATGATCTTAGCAATGTGTTTGGTTTTGCAGGAACAGTTGATAATGATGTAAAAGCCGGTGATTTTGTGAAATGTGGACCTGCTGTAAAATTCAAACCATTTAGAGTATACTTGCATAGAGAAACATCTAATGCATTATTGAAAGCTAGAAGATATGATTATGGTGAACTTGATACAATAAACTATGACATACCAATTTACATAGATTCAACTGTAAAAGATACTATTGTTGAAATTGCACCTGTTATAGACATTGAAGAACAACCAACGATTATCTTGCAAAAGAATAAGGTCAATGTTTATAAACCAAATAAGAGAAAATACTATAACTTACTTGGTAGAAGAATCTATAAGTAAATTAAAATTTACATATAATCTAAGTTTAAAATGATTGACATTTGTCGGTCATTTTTTTATATTTTATATAGAGGTAATTACTATGGTTGATAATTTTGATCTTATTAAATCAATGCTAAAATTCAATTTGCCAGAACATTTCTATTTTGTTCAGTTGCTTAAAAGACAATCCGATGATCCGATGAAAGATGGTAAGAAAAATCCTACTTATCATGGTGATATGCATAGTAGGTCACTGAAGAACTATTTTATCAGAAAGCCTGAAGATTTGGATAAATTTAAAGACGAAATCATTAATCTTTGTAATACTGAAGATGTTCGTGCATATATTCGTCTTAATCGCCGCTCAAATAAAGATGTCAATATGAAAATCTATGAACACATTTATGCTTGCATGAAAGGTGGTACATTCAAGAATCCTGAGAGACTATTGAGTTCTGCATGTGGTAAGTCCAATAGTGAACCAAAGGAATCTAAAAGCTGGCTTCTAGATGTTGATAAAGAATATCTTCCATATTTGGATGATTTAATCAAACTTGTCAATAAGTGCAAGTCACAATTTGCATATATCGTAATGAAAGAAATCCATTCAAAGAGTGGTATGCATCTGATTGTACATCCATTCAATAAAGACGATTATGAAAAACTTTGGACTGAATTTAGAACTACTCACCCAGATGCACCAGAAACTGCACCTGCAATTCACCCAGACAACCCAACAATTCTATATGTGGCATAAGGAGCAAATATGACAACAAGAGAAGATGCTAGAGCAAAGATCGGTGATACCATTAAGATTATTGGTTTCGCTGGAAAAATCTATGAAGGCGAACGTAAACTAATCGGTAAAACTGGTGTAGTGGAACAAATTTTTGATGATGGTTCTCTTTCTGGAACTTGGGGTTCACTAAACATTTTGCCTGAAGATGAATATATTGTTATCAGTGAGGCTAATGATGACGAAGAAGGATAAATATTTCTTAACATTTGTTTTCTTATACATGATTTGCAATTTTATTGCTTATTTTTCAATAGGCGATGCAGGATTGTATATTTCCAATGGTGTATTCATTGGAATTGGACTATTAGCTTGTATTTTTAAGGATAAAATATGTTGAAATCTGAATTAAAAAAATGTATTATTGATAATGGACTTTGGAATTTATTATTGTTGGATGCTTTAACTATTTGTGTAAGAGATGACCATAATACATATTTGCTATCAACTAATGATAATGAAGGTGTATATATTGCTTACAATATAGATGATAACTATGTTGTTTTAAACAAATTGAATAGAACGGCTAGAGGATGGGAACCTAATATGTTTGTGCCTTTTACAAATGATGCTGAAATAGATAGAAGAATAAAAAATATCGCTATGAGATTGAAGGAAATTAAGATTAAAGAAAAACTTAAAAATATCAATAATGATTTTGTGGAGATTTAAATGAAATCAAAGTACATTTATAATGGAAAGAAAGAAGTTAATTGTGTAACAGCAATGCTTGGTGCAGAAATTCGTAATGCCATCCAAAACTGGCGTAAAGAAAATAAACTTGCGTTGGATTTTCATGTACCTACACTATATGTCTATTATCGTGATGAAATCATTAAAACAACATTAATTGAAGGAATTACTGATGCAAATCCGAAGAATCCTCATTTATTTGAATTGTGCTTGGTTGATGCTGTAGAATTTGTACATCCACGAGATGAACTTGGAATTTCCGAATCTGCTTGTATAAGATGGAATAATTGTATGGATTTTGATAAGTATGATTTGATTTTTTGGAGTCCCTTAGGTGGAACAATTGGTGTATGCAATTGTTTGAATGGTAATTCAGCAAACATTCAAAAAGAAGTAGATGCTGTAATTAAAAATGAATACTATAATAAGTACGTATAAGGAAAACTTGTATGAAAGGTAAATTTACACCATTGAATAAAGGTTTTGCTATTGAATTAGCAAAGAAATATAATCTTATTGAAGGCTGTTTTGGTGCTGAATATGGAGATTTTGATGATTTGCCAAATGAAACATTTTCATCTGTTAAATCTTTTGGAATAGATAAAATTTCAGCAAATAACCACCCATTGATTGATATTATGGAGAATAAGTTAGGTCAATGTGTTGTAATGCTTTATGAATCACCATATATAGCTGAAAACTATAATAGAGATGGTACATTTGGCTGTTTCTATATTGAACCTTGGTCAAGCCATAGAGCATCAAGCGTAGAACGATTTGAGAAATATCTGATTGAAGGTATTGAAAACCATAAAGAAATAAAGAAGAAAGTAAACGAACTAAATAATAAAAAGGATAATTATGACTAATAGAGATAAAGATGATTTGTTAGATAGAGTGGAAGATATAGAATATGATTTTCAGTCTTTATTAGAAGAAATTAAATCTGCTATTAAAGATGAAAACACTATATCTGATTTTGATACTTGGAAAATGAAAGTATTGCAGAGTATGCCAGAACAATGTTCTATGGCAACGAAAATAAAAGTAGAAGAATTTTTGGAGACTATACAGCCATGAATTTAGATGTTTTTATGATTTGGAGATTTAGAAATGTTGAAGGAGTTTTAGCAGACATTAAATCAGTCAATATGGATTGTTGTATATTCAACAATGGCTCTAAGATTACATACGATTTCAAGAATGAAATGGTTACCATTGATGATAAGAATTCTATATTTCCAAAAGTAAAAACTATTCCAATTAGAGAATGCACTAAAGATGTTCTTATAAACGAATATAAGTTTAAAGAACGATTTGATAACCGACACAATTTATCATTTCAAAACAAGGAAGAATAACTATGAAACAATATGCTGTGATCTTTACTAGAAATGATGGATTTTCAGGTGTAACTACAATTGAAGCCATTAAAGATACTTATGAAGATGCTGTTAAATTTTCAACAGACGCATTCAAAAAATTCTTAAAACAGAGTAAATATAAGTTTACGTTAGAAGAAGGAATTGAGCGTGGCGATATAGAATATTCTCACGATGATTTCTTTGATAAACGTATTAAAGATTCATGGGTATATCTTAAATTGGAATATCTTATTCAGGAAATTGAAATGTAATTAAAATTTTACAATCTTATTAAAAGATTGACACATAAAATTTACTATATTTGTCTATATGAATTTTGAAACTTTAAACATTGATGAACATAAGAATCTATGGTTTGTGTCTGATACACATTTCAATCATCGGAAATTGGTGACGAGTTGTCCTGAACATTTTGAAAGATGTAGAAAATATGCTACTGTAGATGAAATGAATTCCGACATTGTTTTTAAGTGGAATGAAACCATCAAGAAAGATGATGTAGTGATTTTCATGGGTGATTTTGTAATGAGTACAAAGGTTAAAGATGTTCCTGAATATTTTTATATGGTTGTGGATAATCTAAATGGCGAAAAACATTTCATACGTGGAAATCATGACCACATTCTTTCAAAAGTTACAAAAGATAATATATTATGGGCTGATGGTTTTGTGTTTGATTATCGCAACAGACATTATATTTGTCAGCATAATGATTTTAATGAAGTCAAATTGACTAATCCTGTATTGAAGGTAAATGATACAGATTATAGTATGAATGTTCTAGTTCATGGTCATACTCACGAAGAAAATAAGATTTCTATTGTAGATTTTGCTCCTACATGGAAAATGAAGCAAAACAATGTTTGTTGGGAAGCTTGGTATAGACCAGCAAACTATAAAGAACTCGTAAATATATCAGGAGAATTAAATGGCTAAACTTTATATCATTCGTGGTATTCCAGGATCTGGAAAGTCTACTTATGCAGAAGTTCTGAGGAAAGATCTTTGGGAAGAAGGTCATGATGTTGCTAGATTTGAGGCTGACGATTATTGGATGAAAGATGGTCAGTATAAGATTGACTTGAAAAGACTACCAATGGCACATCAGTGGTGTTTTGATAGAACATTCAATGCTTTCACTAAAGGCTGTGATACTGTAATCGTCTCCAATACATTTACTACAATGAAAGAATTAAATCCTTATATCAATGAGGCTAAAAACAGAAATCTTGAAATTGTTGTATATCGTATGGGAAATGAATTTAAGAATGTTCACAATGTACCTGAAGAGGTCATTGAGAAGATGAAAGCTAGATTTGAAGACTATGAAAATGAAATTGTAGTTAAGAATGGTTGATTATGGCTAATAGTGTAGATAAAGAATATCACGATGTTTTAGTTGGTAGGTTTAATACCTTGAAAGAACATTATGATGAAATTTATAATAAGATCAATCACGAAAAGTTTAAGACTTTTGATGAATTGACATTAACAGTCAAGAAAGAACCTTTAGAAAAACAAATTGATTTATTGGCAGCAAAATATGTATTGCTGATGGATGAATTTAACAAACAAACCATAAATAGGAGATAAAAACTATGGCAAAAGAAAAGAACACACCTAAGGTTTCCGACAACACTGAAGTCATTGCAAGACTTGAAGCAGAATTTGCAGAGGTAGCAGACCGCTATGAAAAGTTGCATGCTTTCCTTGAACAAAGTGAAAAGTTTATCAAGAAGGTCGGTGAGGAACAAATTAACCTTATGATTGACCAGCACAATGCAATGGAAACCTATCGTAATATCCTTGCGGTGCGTATTGCATTGTTGAAGCGTAAGGTATAATAGTCTGACATAGATAAAAGAATGGTTGACGAAAGTCAGCCATTTTTGTATAATTGAATTACAATGTATAATAAGATACTAAAAAAGATTTTAGAACTCACCGAATTTTCAGAACGAAAACTAAAAAAAGATTTGTATTTCTATTTTACTATTGGTATAATAAACTATATTTTCTTGTTTCTGCCATCATGGTCAGTAGTTAGAATTTTGCAAGTATGGAATTTCGTGTTTTTTATGTACACCAGTCTTAGCTGTCTATTAGCCATTGGATATAAAAGGTATAAAAAGAATGAAGATTTTCTCTAAATATCAAGACTATTATGATTCAGCATTAGGTTCATTTATGGAATCTGATGTAGTAATACATAGGCAAGAAAAAGAAATTGATATTGGAAGAATTGAATTTCCTTTATTGTGCTATAATAAAATTCCACAATGGGAAATGGACAAGCGAGAAATAGTTGACCATAATATAAAGACCACAATAGGACATGACATTACTCTAATTGGTTTTTGTGGTCAGTGGTTTTTTCATTGGGTTAAAGCAGATATTGTAGATGATTCATTAAAAACAGTCTTGACTCATAATTATGTGTCTTACGATGAATTTTTGAAAAATTATCATGACCACACAAAGTGTTTTGCTTGGATGAAGTCTGAAGGAATATATGTTCTAAATGACCCAAATAAAATAAAAGAATGGACTACAGACATATTTGAGAAATATGGCCCTGTAATTGTCATTCCAGAATATTGTGGCATTAATAAATGGCATAAGAATACTCAATACGAAACTTATAAAGCACAATTATTTCCTTGTTTAAAGTACTATGGTTTTCAACAAGTGAAAGATCCATTTACAGCATTATGGGAATTAGAACACTGGTATGATACACATGCGAGACCAGATGAAGCAATAGTTCCTGTTGGTGATGATATTACTAGACTACAAGCATACGGTTTTGATAAGAAAACAAGTTTTAGAAAAGCAAAGGAAAAATAATGGGATTAGACATATATTTCTATAAGATTACTGATACTAAGACATACAAAAAATATCTAGTCAAAAGAAATGAAATGGAAGAATTTAATTCTTCATTGGATACAAAGTATTTTAAACAAATTAAAGCTTTTGAAAAGAAATATCAGAAATGGTATTCAAAAAATTCAAGTAAACAAAACATAGATTGGGATAAAGCACCAAAACCTGATTTCTATACATCAGATGAACTATTTAAACGAGATAATCTACAAAAAGAAATTATAGAACTTAGAAAATGTGCTAATATAAATTATGATTCACAATTATCAGAATTATACATGAGAAAACAGAACTGGATGGTTAAATTTGTTGAAACTCGACATCCAGAATTATTGATTGATTCTAGTTATGGAAAGATATTGAAAAATGGCGAAGCAATACTGAATAAGAATGACATAAAAAATCTAGTTAAAAGAATGACTACTATAAAGAATTTTCTTCCAAAGAACTGGAAAACTAGAATGAGTAATGAATTTGCGACAGCAATAAATGAACTAAAAGATTTATGTGATAAAAATTTACCTACATTGGGAAGGTTCTTTTTTGGTTCAACGGAATATAATAGAGACTATTTTACATCAATAGTTGACGTATATCTACCAAGATTTAAAAAATTACTAGAAGAATGGGTTCCAGGTCAAAAAATCTTATATTGCGAGAGTTGGTAATGAACAATAAAGAAAACAACATAAAGATATTTAAAGACACGCTTCTGCAAATATCTAAATCCAAACAATTACAAAAGGCAGTTAAAAATTCAACTGATAAACAGTTTTTCTTGGCATCAAGTACAACATTACCGCCTATTGAGTTGAATAGGTTTACAGAATCCGCCAAAATCATAGTATCAAAGAATAGTTCGTTCAATGCAGCAAGAAAATATAAGAATGTCTGTGTATTGAATTTTGCATCTGCTACTAATCCTGGTGGAGGTGTTGATAAAGGTTCCAGTGCTCAGGAAGAATGCTTGTGTAGATGTTCAACATTGTATCTAAACTTAAATACACCTTATTGTAAGGAAAAGTTTTATACTCCTCATAAAGAACATGGAACACCACTGCACAATGATGATATAATCTATACTCCAGATGTAGTAATCATTAAGTCGGATTCATATAATAACCTATTCCAGCACCATAAAGTAAATGTAATTACATGTGCAGCTCCAAATTTGAGAGAAACACCTGCTAATGCATACAATCACGAAAATGGAGAAGGAATCAAGATTTCTAATGATGAGTTGCA
>Ga0247610_10005067_pt1 | contig 13935 bp, 11 predicted proteins | sample 174DNAGHGhighgp2_FD_193483 | JGI IMG/M metagenome (GOLD analysis project Ga0247610, IMG submission 193483) | Sheep rumen microbial communities from Palmerston North, Manawatu-Wanganui, New Zealand - 1742 DNA GHGhigh gp2 | ecosystem: Host-associated > Mammals > Digestive system > Stomach > Rumen... | reverse complement strand
TCTCAAATACAGGCTTTACCTTACCATGTACTTTATTATTTAATTTCATAACAGGTTTTAGGAAGGCAACACTATAAAAAACATAATCTCTTAACCAGCTACCAAGTGACATATGCCATCTACGCCAGAATTCAGATACACTTCTTGATAAGAATGGTCTATTAAAGTTCTCTTCTAGGTTAATACCAAATAATCTTGAAACACCACGACATAAATCAATTAATCCAGAGAAATCACAATATAATTGGAATGCATAGAATATAGCACCAACTAAAATAATAGGACCAGCATAATCATTGTAATTTTTAAATATTTCATTAACTGCGATAGCTAATCTATCAGCTATTACAACCTTTTTAAATATACCCCATAATATTAAAGTACCACCTCTACTTAAATCCTCGTAAGTAGGGTTAGTATCTTTAAATAAATCCTTACTTAATTTATCATATCTAGAAATAGGTCCTTCAAGCTGTAAAGGAAAGAAACCAATAAATAATGCTAATTTAAAGAAATTCTTTTCACAATCATATTTCTTTCTATATACATCAATTAAATATGCAGTTGATGTCATTGTATAATAAGATATACCAAGTAATGGGAATAATATCTTATAATGCTTTATATTTTTAAATGAATGAATATAGAAAAAATCATTTAATTTATAAATTGGTAAATTAAAATATTTTAATAAGGCTAAAATAGTAAAAGATAAAATTACTCCAAAAAGCATAATAGCTTTTTGTTCATTTTTAATTCTATTTTTTAATTTCTTTTTATCTTCTTTTTCTAATCCTTCCTTTTTAATATCGAAGGTTTTATTTAAACTACCAATCCAAATACCACAACAATAAACAATTAATGTGGCTAATATTAAAAATATGAACCAAAATGAAGATAATAAGAATATTACTATATAGCTAACTATTAGTAATACTACCCACTTAAATCGCTTAAACATTACTAAATATAATAGTAAACCAACTATTACAAAAAGAAAGTAAGCGACTAAAGTTCCTTCAGTCGCACTTAAACTCATATTAATCCTCTAATCTTTGAATCATTTCGTAAATTGTTTCTTTATTTTTGAAATTCTCAGGTGTCATATCAACTGGAGTAATTTCAATATCAAATTCATCATTTAGCATAACAACTAGTCTCATAATTGATAATGAATCTAAAATTTTATGTTCAATAAAATCTGTTTCATTTTCAACATCAACATTTGGTGCTACTTCTTTTAAAATCTTAATTAACTCTTCCATAATTACGCTCCTAAATTCATATAATTCTTTTTATAATAAGTTCTGTCAATCTTTCCATTTTGATTTAATTGCATCTGCATAACCTTAATAATTTTACCAGGTATCATATATTTAGGTAATTTATTATTACATCTTTCAAAGATTTCATTTTCTTTAACTTTTCCTTCATATATTAATACAATCATATCTTTTTCTTGATCGAATACACAAACACAAGATTTAATCTTATCCATTGATGTAATTGCAGATTCAATTTCACCAAGTTCAATTCTATATCCCATATGTTTAATTTGGAAATCCTTTCTAGTTAAATAAATATATTCATGATTTTCATTTTCGTAAACTAAATCACCAGTTCTATATATTCTTTCAGGATATCCCTTAACTAATGGGTTTTGACAAAATGCAGCTTCTGTTTTATCAGGCATATTATAATAACCTTGAGCTAAGAAGCTACCTCTAACACATAATTCACCTTGTTCACCTAATTGAGCAAGAGTATTATCATCCTTTAAGATAAATGTATCACAGTTATCACAATGTCTACCAATAGGTAATGATTCTTCTACATCAAATTTTCTATTTACATGATAATATGTACAAACATCAACAGTTTCTGTTGGACCATATAAATTTGTATATTCACAATCAGGTAAATAATTAATGTAATAATTTAAATGCTTAACATGCATTACTTCACCAATAAACATTACCTTTTTCAAATATAATGGCTTTTGATACTTAAATACATCTAAATTTGCAAGTAATGCTAAAGCACTAGGAACCCAATAAATTGTGTTTACCTTTTTATTATTTAATAATTCAATAATTTTCATGGGGAACATAAAATAACTCTTTGGAATTATATGATATGTCGCACCTTTAATAATTGTTGCATAAAAATCAGATACTGAAGCACTGAAATAGAATGGAGTTTGACCACCAAACACAGTATTTTCATCAATTCCCATTTCACAAGTAAACCACTCTAAATATCTTAATAATGTTATATGATTTACAACAGTACCCTTAGGCTTACCTGTTGAGCCTGAAGTATATATAGCATAGCAAATATCAGTATCTACCATTTTTGAATATGTGTCTTTTAATAAATTCTCATCAATATCCTTTAATGCATCTGAATATTTAATTTTATTAATTTTTAAATCGTTAATTTTATCAAATAACGAATCATCTGAAATAATTAACTCAGGTTCTAATGTTTCAAATATTGATTCAACTCTATCAAGTGGCATAGTTGTATCAATAACGACATAAAAATTACCAGAATAAGATGCAGCAACCATAGCTTCTGTTAATCTTACATTCTTTTCAAAATATAAAACTATAGGCTTTTTGAATAAATTTAATTTAATAATTGATGTTGCAATCTTTTTAGCATCAATAACTAAATTATTAAATGTTAATTCATTATCAACATCTGTAAAAACAAGTTTATCTGGATTCTTTTTATTTACTTCTTCTAATAATTCAATAAATGTTTTCATATTATTAACTCCCAAACCTTTTTAATTATAAAACACCATAATAAAAAATACAACTTAAAAGAAACAAAAATAATTGTTTTATTAAATAAATTTAATAATTATATTTTTTAAACAAAAAAATTCAAGCATAATTTTCATATGCCTGAATAATTTTTATTAAATTAAATACAAGTATATCCACCATCAACGGCAATATTTTGACCATTAACATATGATGAGAATTTAGATGCTAAGAATAAAGCACAAGTATCTAATTCTCCTTCTACACCATATCTAGCTACAGGAATAGAATTCTTTGCATATTCCTTAAACCAATCTGTTTCAAGTGTAGATTTTGTAAGTGGAGTCCAGAAATAACCTGGGCAAATAGAATTTACTGTAATTCCTTCTTTTCCCCATTCAGCAGCTAATGCACGAGTTAAGTTTACAACTCCACCCTTTGCGGCATGATATGGAGCACATGTTGCAGCCATATTACCAACTAAACCATACATAGATGCAATATTAATAATTCTACCATACTTATTCTTTAACATTTCTTTTGCAAATTCTCTTGCACAAATGAATGTACCAAATAAATCAACCTTTAATTCATTATTGAATTGATCATCAGTAATATCTACTGATGGAGCTACTGCACCAGTACCAGCATTATTAACTAAAATGTCGACTCTACCAAAAGTATCAATAGTTGCCTTAACACAAGCCTTAACCTTTTCTGTATCAGTAATATCACATGAATATGCTAATACTTTAACACCAAATTCCTTTTCAATTGCTGCTTTATTTTCATCAAGTAAATTTTGACGTCTAGCAACTAATACTAAATTAGCACCTTGAGAAGCAAATGCCTTAGCCATTTGTAATCCTAAGCCTGTTGAAGCACCAGTAACTACTGCTACTTGACCTGTTAAATCAAAATAATTTTTCATATTCTCTACCTCCATAAAAATCATTTCAAAACTACGATTATTATATTAAATTTATTAAAATTTAACAAATTTTAAAATTTAAATTTTATACAAAAAAAACAATATTGTAAGAAATTTTACAATATTATTTTTATGTTTATTCTTCAATTAATTCGTCAGAATTTAATTCTTTTGAATTATTATCTAAAATTTCATTTTTTTCATTTTTTGCTATTGCATTTACTTCATCATTTTCTTTAATAATATCATCTGTTAATGCAACATCACTAGTTACAATTACCTTTTGATTGTAGCAAGCAAATATTGATTCAATATCTTCAGGCTTTTTAGTAAATGATGATACAACTGGTACTATAATAAAGCTTAATACCATTGCTAAAACACCCATATAAATAGAGTCGGCAAAATCAAATAATAAATATTTATTATGATAGAAAAATTGAACCTTTTCTCTATCTGATGGATCAGTTAATGTTAAGCTTAATATCATGCATAATAAAGCTAAGAATACACCCATAATAAATGACGCATAGACAGATGCCTTAGTTGCCTTTTTCCAGTATAAGCCATAGAAGAATGGACCAATAAACGCACCAGATATAGCACCCCAAGAAATACCCATTAAAGATGCAATATCTTGAGTATATTTTTTAGGACCATAATTTTGGAAAGCCGCAAGTAAAGCACTAACAACTATAAATAGACATACAAATAATCTTAAAGAAATCATCTTATGCTTTTCTTGCATCTTCTTCTTTATATCAACTAAATCAAATGTTACTGTTGCAGCACTTGTATGAACAAGACCAGATAAAGTTGACATTGATGCAGCTAATACTAATACTATTACAATTGCAATAATACCAACATTTAATTTTGAAATCATTTCAGGAATAATAGTTGCACTCTTACTATCAGCGAATATTCTACCAAAACCACCTAAGAAATAGCATCCACCAGCTACTACTATCGCAAATGCTGTAGAAATAACTGAACCCTTTCTAATTTGATTTTCATTTTTTATTGAATAGAATTTAGAAACCATTTGAGGTAAGCCCCAGCATCCTAATGATGTTAATAAAACAACAAATATCAAATGAATTGGATCTGGTCCAAATAATGATGTAAATTGCCATCCTTTTTCAGATAATTTTTCAAATGATGGCATAAATCCACCGTTTAATCTTAATGCAAATATTACAACAAGTGATATACCAACAAGCATTATAATACCTTGAATAAATGAATTAATAGCTGTTGACATTAAACCACCAATAATAACATATGCGCCTGTCAATAATGAAATTAATAATATCCAAACCCAATAAGGAACATTTGTTGAGAATGTTACATTAAATAAATAAGATAAACCATTATATAATGCAGCTGTATAAGGAATTAAAAATACAAATACAATAATTGATGCAAATATTCTTAATCCTTCAGATTTATATCTTTTTGCAAAGAAATCAGGCATTGTTGAAGAATTTAAATGTTGAGTTAAAATTCTTGTTTTTCTACCAAGCAATGCCCAAGCAAGCCAAGAACCAATAACTGCATTACCTACACCAATCCAGAAGGCTGAAACACCAAAAGCCCAACCAAATGAACCAGCATATCCAATAAATACTACTGCAGAGAAGTATGATGTACCATATGCGAATGCAGATAACCAAGGTCCTACACTTCTACCACCTAAAACGAAATCACTTGAGGTAGTTGCTCTTTTTCGACAATAAAAGCCGATAAAGATTGTTGCTATAAAAAATATAGCAATAAATAAAATTTTAATAAACATATCCATATATTTATCCTCCAAGATAAAATAGAAAAACATCATTACTATTTTATCACATTATTAAAATCTATAAAGTGAAAATTATAAAATTTATTACATTTAACAAAAAATAGGTAAAGCCAACTGGCTTTGCCTATTAATTGTATTTACTAATGTAAAAATATTTATTAGATTTTGACTTTAAAATGATTATCGATGACATAATACCAATTACAATTAATAATGCAACAATAATAGATAATGGATAATAATTATAATTCATTTTAAATTTTGATAATCCTTCTCTTTCTCTAATATGTTCATTAATTTTTATTATTAATCTATAACATACAAATAAGGAAACAGGAATTGACATAATTAATGCAATAGCTATTTTTTTGAAATAATGAATAAAGAATATTGAAGATATTCTATTTTTAGTAATTCCAAAAGAACTCGATATGAATATAAATTTATTTAACCTGATATACTGATTGGATATATCAATATAAAAGTTTAAAAGATATGAAATTATTTGGAATATTAACATTACAATAATAATCCAAACCATCATATTCATAAAATCTATATTATGTAAATATGATTGAACTAATGTGTTTATTCCAAAAGAATTTCCATTGTTATAAATATTGCCTTCATCTAATGATATAGAATTTAATCTTTTATACAATTTTGACAAAGATTCAATATCTTTAAAATCATATACGCATATTAAATTACTAAATTTAATTGGATCTGTTGGAATAAAAACTTCGTTATTTTCTTCTGCCAAAGCTATTAAATCGTTAATATCTGTACTATAAACGTAATTTCTCATTTCAGAATTCCAAGAAACATTATCTAATGGATCAAAACAATCATTTTCATTTATGATAACATCACCAAAAGGATTTTTACCTTCAATAAGAACATTACAATCATTTAAATAATTGTTAAGGATACCTACCACTTTATAATTACTAATCATTTTTATTTTACGATCAATAACTTGTTTTTCGCCTTCGCTTTTATAAAATGATTCATTTAAATAGTATTCAATTGATAAATTCTTGCCAATAATATCTAAATCTATTCCATTTCTAATTAAAAAAGATTCATTAACAATTATTTCTTTTTCATTACCGCTAAATCCAAGGCCTTTAATAGGATCACCATAGTTATTTTTTTGTAACCATTTCTTATGATTTTTTGTTATTAAATGTTTAGATTCTTTATTAAAAACTGAAATTTGAAAATGATTAAGGAAAAATTCATCTTCTTGATTATCATATCCTATTTTGTACTCTTTATCATCGACAGTAAAACTATAACTTTTTAGTGTTCTAAAACCTTTCATTGTATATATTGATGAATCTTTTATTGATTTATGATTATTAACATATTCAAAATTCTTAAGTTTATAACTTACATCAACACTATCAGAAAAATATATTGTTCCAATTAAAATATCGCTATTAGTTCTAAATGTATTGGAATATGAAATATAAAATGAAAAACTTATAAATAAAATTATAATTAACGATGTTAATAAAAGAAAATATTCAAATACTGATTTAAAAAAAGATATTTTACGAGTCTTACATAAGGCATTAGATAAATGTATAGAATCTCTAATTTTCATCATTTCTCAACCCCACTAAATATACTAGAATACGAACTATCCAATGCTTTCTTTTTTATCTTGACTATTAATAAAGACAATAAAACTAAAAGTATTACTATAAATGGACAAACATACCATAATCTAGTTAAATTATTAACTGGCTCTCTAACTTCATTATTATATATCAATTCTTTGTCTATTATATTTTCAATTAATGTTTTATTAATATTCTTCAAAGCACTATCAAATATAATAATTAGAAACACAGAAAACATAAAGCCAAAACTATACAAAATTGAAAATTCAAATATTTCTATATTTTTTTCATCCTTTGAATCATTACCTAACACTCTAAGCATAGAAAAAAATTCGCTATCATCAAAAAATGATCCATATGAAAAGTTAACAATTGAAATAAAAAAAACAATTGAAAATATCAAAACTATCGAAGAAAAAATAACTGAAAAAATAAAATATTTATTATATGAATTCATATAAGACTCTATTTTATATCCTTCAAAATCACCAGATATTTTATCCATTGCCTTATAAAAATCTATTGTTTTATTCATATTTCCTTTATTTACTTTCAAATGTACATTTAATTTCTCAATTTTTTTAATATTATTATTAAAATATCTTAAATCATATTGACTTTTAAATGAATTTGTATAACCAATAACATTGAATTCATATTCATTGTCATCATAATTTATTATATATTTTGAACCAATTTCAATGCTTCTATCTGAAACAAGGCACGAATTTGTGTTGCTAAATTCTTTATAATCTTTATTTGTTTTAAAATCAGTCAAATAAAAACCATGAACAGAAGTATTTGAAGAATCTACTATGTCATCATATTTGTCTATGATTTTAAACATTTTATCATAATCATCTATTTCTTCTATGCGAACTGATAGATTATCACCAAAAAAATTAAAATACGTTTTCTTTAAATTAGAATAAGTAGATAACATAATTGATGAGCAAGAATATAAAAAGAAAACAAACATACCCAATATTATAATTAATATAGTAGACCTAATTTTTCTTTTAGATAAATTAAATAAAGATACCTTTAAAACGTCAGTTTTTTTCATTGTAAAAACTCTTCCTTTATTTTACCATCCACTAATTCGATTATGCTATCGGCATAATTTTTAGCGTAATCTTTATTATGAGTAACGACAATTACAGTTTTTTCTTTAGATATTTCCTTTAATATTTCCATTACATTTTCACTGTTTTTACTATCAAGATTACCAGTAGGTTCATCTGCAATTATAATTTTAGGATCATTTATCAAAGCACGTGCAATTGCCACTCTTTGTTTTTCACCACCAGATAAATCTGATGATTTTTTATTCATATATTTATCAATATTTAATTTCTCTAATATTAATTTTGCCTTTTCTTCTCTTTCCTTTTTTGCAAGACCAGCTATTATTGATGGCATAGTAACATTATCTAATACTGTAAGTTTTGGTTCCAAAAAGAATGATTGAAATATAAATCCGATTGTCTTATTTCTATAATGTCTAAGTTCTTTTTCTTCAAGTTTAGTTACTTCAACATCATCAACAAAAACACTTCCGGAATTTGCTCTATCAAGACCACCAATTATATTTAATAAAGTAGATTTTCCACTTCCACTATCACCTATAATTGCAAACATACAATTATCTTTAATTTCTAAACTAACTCCGTTTAAAGCAGTAATTTTTTCTAAATCTTGACCGTATGTTTTAACTAACGATTCAATCTTAATCATACTATTAAACCACCTTATGAAATTGTTACCTTTACAGAAATATTTTTAATCATCCAATCATCGTCGCCACTTCCGTGAGCTCCATATCTAATATATATTCTATCCATATCTTCTATATAATCAGGATCAGTACTATCATGATTAATATTTGATGTTTTATCTCCTATATACATAGCGATCGGTTTAACATAATATTCATATGAAAAACTATTTAAATCTAATTCCATATCATTAATTTTATCATCAGTATCATTGCTTCTTGTTGAATACAAATATAATTTTTGATAACCATTATCAATTTTTTTAGCAGTAAAATAAACAGTAAATGTTATTGTGTCATATCCATCATTATCCCACTCAACTATTGTTTTATTAGTTAAGTCACTAAAATCAATCACTTCTCCAACGTTTTGAGTAAATGGATCATGGTCAGTAATTGTAAATTCTGCCAAACTATTATTATAATAGTAAAAACTTACAGGTGTGACTAAAGCATGTGCTTTAGTTGACATAAAAATAAAGATTGTTAATACTGCAGTTGAAATCAATAATTTTAAACTTTTTCTCATCGAAATCACCTCTAACTTTATTATACAATACATCATAATAAAAAAAAAGATTGTATATTAAAAATTGATAGGCAAAGCCAAACGACTTTGCCTATCAATTATTTTTCTATTTGTATTTGTACTAATGACTTACCACAATACTTTTCTCTTAATTTTGGTTTTTCAATTTTACCAGTAGCATTTCTAGGCACCTTAGCTATAATTATCTTTCTTGGACGCTTATATCTAGGTAAATCAAAAGAGAATTTTTCAATTTCTTCTTCAGTTAATTCCATTCCATCTTTTGGTTCAACGATAGCACATGCAATTTCGCCTAATCTATCATCAGGTAAACCAATTACTGCAACATCCTTAACCTTATCATGTTTTCTAATGAAATCTTCAATTTGAACAGGATATAAGTTTTCTCCACCAGTGATAATAACATCTTTCTTTCTATCAACCAAATAGATAAAACCATCTTTATCACGTTTAGCCATATCACCAGTATATAACCAACCATCCTTTAATACTTCATTTGTAGCTTCTGGATTTTTATAATAACAAACCATTACACCAGGTCCTTTTACGCAAAGCTCACCAACTTCTTCTGGTTCTGTTACCTTTTTATCACCATTCATTATTTTTACATTCCATAAATATCCAGGAACACCAATTGCCCCAACGTGATCTGTGTTTTCTAAGCCTAAATGTACACAGCCAGGTCCAATGGATTCAGATAAACCATAGTTTGTATCATATTTATGATGAGGGAACACCTTTAACCATCTTTGGATTAATGATGGTGGCACAGGCTGTGCACCAATATGCATCAATCTCCATTGACTTAATGTATAATGTTCCAAGATAATATCTTTTCTATCAATAGAATCTAATATATCTTGAGCCCAAGGTACTAATAGCCAAACAATAGTACACTTTTCTTCACTTACAGCATTTAATATCCATTCAGGTTTAATACCCTTTAAAATAACTGCTTTTGATTGACTAATTAAAGAACCAAACCAATGCATTTTAGCACCTGTATGATATAAAGGTGGAATACATAAGAATACATCATTATGTTCTTGTAGGTGGTGTTTTTGTTCCCAAATACAAGATGAAATTAAAGCTCTATGTAAATGTAATATAGCTTTTGGGAAACCTGTTGTACCACTTGAAAAATAAATTGCAGCCTCATCATCTTCAGTTAATGGTACATTAACTTTATCAGCTGAGAAATTTCCTATTAAATCATTGTAATGATCCGCAAATGGAACATATGCATCACCAACAAATACTAAAGTTTTAACTAGTGGAGTATGGTCTGCAATTGGCTCTACTCTACCAATAAATTCAGGACCAAATACTAATGCATTACAATCTGCTAAATCTAGACAATACTTAATTTCATCTGTTGTATATCTGTAGTTCATAGGAACAGCAAGACAACCAAGCTTTAATATACCAAAATATATAGGTAGCCATTCTAATGAATTCATTAATAAAATCGCAACCTTATCACCTTTTTTTAGGCCTTTAGATTTTAAAAAGTTTGAAAATCTATTAGCAGTTTCATCGAATAATTTCCAAGTAATGCTTCTTCTATATTCTTTAGCTAATGTTGGTTCAACTAAAGAGTATTCTCTCCATGTTTTATATTTATCAGGAAGAATTTGAGGATTCAATTCAACTAATGCTTCTTCATTAGGGAAATCCTTAGCATTCTTTTCTAGTAAATCTATGATAGTCATGTTTTATACCTTTTCTAATAATTGACGTTTATCAATTACTCTCTTAGCCTTTCCTTCACTTCTTTGAATAGTATTTGGTGGAACAATTTTTGTTTTAACACCAATTCCAAGTAAGCTTCTTAGCTTTGTTTCGATTTCGTGTTCTTTCTTATCAATTGCATCATCATTACCAACTAAGCTTTCATCCATTTCAACTAATAGATCAAATGTATCTGTATTGTTAACTCTATCAACATAAATTTGATAATTAGCAGTTATACCACTTAAATTCTTTAATAATACCTCTTCGATTTGTGATGGGAACACATTAACTCCTCTAATGATTAACATATCGTCACTTCTTCCACGAGGCTTACTTAATCTTACGAAAGTTCTTCCACATTTACATTTATATGATTTTATAAATCCTAAATCTCTTGTTCTATATCTTAAAATAGGGAATCCCTCTTTATCAATAGTTGAGAATACTAATTCACCTAATTTATCGTCTTCTTCAATAGGTTCAAGAGTTTCTGGATCTATTATTTCAAGAATAAAATGGTCTTCATTAATATGCATACCATATTGTTCATTACATTCAAATGCTACACCAGGACCTACAATTTCAGTTAAGCCATAAATATCATACGCTTTAATATGTAATTTAGCTTCAATTTGTGAACGCATTTCCTCTGTCCATGGTTCAGCTCCAAAAATACCAGCTTTTAAATGTAATTTATCAACAACACCCATTTTTTCAGCTGTTTCAGCTAAATATAGTGCATATGATGGTGTACAAGCTAAAATAGTAGCACCAAAATCAATCATAGTTTCAATTTGACGTTCTGTATTACCAGATGAAATAGGTATTACAGTTAAGCCCATTTTTTGAGCACCATAATGTAGACCAAATCCACCAGTAAATAAACCATAGCCATATGAAACTTGAATTACATCATCCTTAGTAGCACCTATAGACATTAACATACGTGCACTACAATCAGCCCACATGTCTAAATCATTTTTTGTATAACCTACAACTATTCTTTTACCTGTTGTACCACTAGAGGCATGAATTTCTACTATATCACTTAAAGGTCTAGCAAATAAGCCATATGGATAATAATCTCTTAAATCAGATTTATAAGAAAATGGTAGCTTAGATAAATCTTCAACGCCTTTAATATCCTCAGGCTTAACACCCATTTCATCCATTTTCTTTCTATAACATTCTACATTATCATAAACGTATTTTACTTGTTTAACTAATTTTTCACTTTGAAGTTGTTTTATGTCCTTTCGGGGCATACATTCGAAATCTTTTTGAAAATACATAGATTTTCTCCTTAAATTATAAATTGTATCCTAAATCAAATGCTTTTAAATTAACATCTAATAATTTTTCTGGTACAGTATTCTTTAATACTTCTACCCATTTTTCATATTTAATATTAGTGCTTTTTGCAAGTACACCAATTAATACAACATTAACTGTTTTAATATTACCAGCCTTATTAGCTAATTCTAATGCTTCTACACATTCTAAATTAACAAGCTTTTCTAATTTAGATTTAATATCCTTTGGATATTCCATAGCACCAATAATAACTGGCATTGGATTCATATTTTGATTATTTACAATAATCTTTCCACCTTTTTTTAAATAAGGTAATGCTCTATAAGCTTCAAGCATTTCAAATGCTAAAATTATATCTGCTTCACCCTTATCTATAATTGGTGAATATACCTTTTTGTCAAACTTAACATAAGTTACAACTGATCCACCTCTTTGGCTCATACCATGAACCTCAGAAACCTTAACATCATAACCTTCTTCTATAACAATATTACCTAATATTCTTGAAGCTAACAAAGTACCTTGTCCGCCTACACCAACAATCATAATATTCATATTATTCACCAACCTTAACAATAGCATCGAATGGACATACATTCATACATAAGCCACATCCGTTACATTGATTCTTATCAATTACAATATTACCATCAACTAATGAAATTGCAGGACAACCTAATTTCATGCATTGTTTACATTTCTTACACTTGTCTGAAACTTCACATTTACCTATATATTTAACACCCTTTAATAATGCACAAGGTCTTTGAGCAATTATTACTGAAACCTCAGGAGCTTCAACCTCAGTCTTAACAACCTTTTCAAAATTCTTTACATCGAATGGGTCTGCAACAACTATACGTTTAACACCAACTGATTCAGCAAGCTTAATTAAATTAACTTGGCTTGTTTCTTCCATTCTAATAGTCTTACCTGTTGTTGGGTTTTGTTGATGACCTGTCATACCTGTAATTGAGTTATCTAATATAATTACAGTATTAGCACCCTTATTATAAACAATATCAATTAAGCCTGTAATACCTGAATGGATAAATGTAGAATCACCTATTACAGAAACAAGCTTCTTATTGAATTCCATACCACGAGCCTTAGCCATACCAAAGCCTGCAGATACTGACGCACCCATACAAATAGTTGTATCAACTGATTGAAGTGGAGCTACTGCACCTAATGTGTAACAACCAATATCACCAGATACTGTTAAACCTAATTTCTTAAGTACATAGAAAGTACCTCTATGTGGACATCCAGGACACATTACAGGTGGACGCATAGGAATAGTCTCAGGAATTTCATTAAATTCAGGACCATCTTCTCCTAATACAACCTTTTTAATCATCTTAGGAGTATATTCACCAAGTAATGTAAATTCATTTTTACCATAAACATTAGTAAT
>Ga0247610_10005065_pt1 | contig 13941 bp, 15 predicted proteins | sample 174DNAGHGhighgp2_FD_193483 | JGI IMG/M metagenome (GOLD analysis project Ga0247610, IMG submission 193483) | Sheep rumen microbial communities from Palmerston North, Manawatu-Wanganui, New Zealand - 1742 DNA GHGhigh gp2 | ecosystem: Host-associated > Mammals > Digestive system > Stomach > Rumen... | reverse complement strand
TAATATATATAAATTTAAAGAAATAGATATAAATTTAAAGTAATTGATATAAATTTAAAGTAATATATATATAAATTTAAAGTAATAGATATAAATTTAAAGTAATAGATATAAATTTAAAGTAATATATATATAAATTTAAAGTAATAGATATAAATTTAAATAATATATATAAATTTAAAGTAATATATATAAAATTAAAGTAATATGTATAAAATTAAAGTAATTAATATAAAATTAAAGTAATAGATATAAATTTAAAGTAATATATATATAAAATTAAAGTAATTGATATAAATTAAATAATTTGAATATATTAATTATTTTATTTTGTTTTTCTTTTAAAATATTTATTTCAACATTTAAATTTTCAATTAATTCTAAATATTCTTTTTTATTAGTTTCATTTGTAATTTTTTCTAATAAATCTATATAATAATTTATCATATGTGTTTTAGTTTTTATTTCAGTTTCAATATTATATAAAAGTTTAACATCATATAAAAAGAATTCATATTTTTTATCATCAGATAATTTTTTAAATTTATCAATTAATTTATTTTTTTGTATTATTTGTTCTTTTTCTTCTTGTGTTAAATTTTGTTCTATATGTATAGGATATAAATTTGTTAATATCTCTTCAAAAAAATAACTCTTAAAATCATCTTCAAAATAATCTATTAATACTTGTGATAATTCATTTTTATGTAATACATATCTTTTAAATAATATTTTCTTTAAATTATTATATTCCTCTTTTTGTATAGGTATTAATCCTCCATATTTTCTTAATTTATAATATAATATCATAAATCTATATTCTAAAGGTCTATCTTCTATCATCTTTAATTTTGGATATAATATTGTATAATCTTGTTGTAAGGAATGTTTTGTATCTTTTGGTAATATAGGATTTAATATTATATCTTCACCATTTATTAATTCATTATATTTTATTTTATATTTTAAATATTTTTCTTTATAATTTTCCATTTATTTTTATTTTATTTTATTTTATTTTTTTATTTATGTAATTAATATTTTTATATTTATTATTATTAAAATAATAAAAAAATTTAAAAAATACAAAATACAAAAAGAATAATTAATTTTATTTATTTATTTTTTTTATTCATTAAACATTTTATTTTTTTTTTATTTATGTAATTAATATTTTTATATTTATTATTATTAAAATAATAAAAAAATTTAAAAAATATAAAATACAAAATACAAAATACAAAAAGAATAATTAATTTTATTTATTTATTTTTTTTATTCATTAAACGTTTCATTTTTCTATTTGGATTATTCATTTGGTCCATCGCTGCTTTAATAACATCTTGATTAATATTTTTATCTTTTATTCCCATTTTTTTCATAATAGTAGTAATCATTTCTGGATTAATTTTATCACTTTCTCCGAAATCTTTCATTATATCATTTGTTGATTCCGCTAATTGTTTTATATCATTATGTTTAGTTTTATCATTTATATATTTTTGACTAACTTTATCTGCTAAATTTTGAACATTCTCTATTATATCTCCATTTTTAAAATCTATATCTTTAACTTCTTCACTTACTCCTTTTATCATTCCTTTTATTAAATCTTTAGATTTATCATTAATATTATCACCTAATATAGAAGAAACTGTTCCGGTTATTTTATTAATATCATCATCATCTATATTTTTAATTTTTTCACTAAAATCATCAACATCTAAAACTTGAGATATTAATTTATTTAAATTAAAACCATCATCTTCATCATCACTTTCATTATCTTCTTCTTCTTTAATTAAATCAAATAATGATTTATTACCAATAACTTTTAATTCTTTTTCTTTTTCTTCTAATTTATTTTTATCTACTTTCTCTAATTCATTTTTTACATTTTTTTCAACGTGTTCAACTATTATATATGTATAAATATGTAATCTAACTATTTTCTCCCAAAATATATTTTTATTATCATCATTTAATTTATTAAAATATATTGATATATTTATCCCTGGAAAAAATCTTACTTCCTCTAAAAATAATGTCTCATCGTGTTTTTTTAATCTATTCGATATATCCTTCGTCTTTATAAATATATATGATGCTAACTTTTTATAATTTATATTATCTATATTATCTATCATCCTTTTTATCTCATCTGTATTATTTATATTATATAAAAAATCTAAAAACTCTTTTAAATCTTTCTTAAATCCTTTTATATATTTATTATTCTTTATCTCTTCACTACTCATTTTTTTATTTTTATATTTCTCTTATATATATTTCTTTATATTATTATAAAACTATTTAAACGTTATATTTTATTTTATATTATTTTTTATTTATTTTAATTTTATTTTTATTCAATTATTCTTTTTATTTATTTAATTATAACTTTATTTTTATTTTTAATTAAATAAAAATTTTTTATTTTATTTTTTTAATTAATTATTATATTATTTTTTAAAATTAAATAAAATTATTTTAAATTAATTTAAAATTAATAATATAAAAAAGAATTAAGGAGATAAAGAAATAATGGGCTTAATAATTTGTGGGAGGAAATTATCAGAGGCCCACCAGTAGGCCGCCTGATAATCAATTCTATAGAAAGAAAGAGATATAGAATTGGAAGTAATTTTTGAAAAGAACACTTCTTAAAACTTTAAGAGGATTTAGTTTTGTTGGATACCTCTTACACCTTTTAATTTTTTTTTGTTTGAAAAGAGAGATTAAAAAGGATAATCTCGGGGCCTTAAAAATATAAAGGAAAAAGGAAAAAGGAAAAAAAGAAAGGAAAAGGAAATCTCTTAGAAACCAATAATTCCGCTGGAAACTTCCTGGTAAAACCAATCCAATGTTCCATTAATGGACATTGCCTTACGTTCGACGCTGTTGTAGAAAGCCTGACCAAACGTATGGAGATTGATTCTGTAATCCGGGGCATCATCGATCTGTGTGCGGTTCATACCTTTATAAAGGTGAAAAGCGGCTGCAACTGCGGAAAAAAGTTCCTGTTGAGTGTCGAGGAGGAGCTCATCGTCTTTATAAACCTGTGTTTGTTTCCGTTCTGGTTTATAACGAACCTGTGAAACGCGTGCGTGTGCGCGCTTCAAAGTCTCTCCGAGAGATTTGTGCTTCCCCTGAGCTTTGATGGTATAGACCGTGTTCTGACGATACCTGTGAGTTGTTGGATTACAACGTGCCATTGGAACATCCAACAAAACGGCGGAACCTTCGAGAGGACCAACAATAGGGTCAATTGGTGGTTGGTTATTCATAGAGAAAAACAAAAGACAAATGACAAAAAACAAAAAAGTGGAAGTTATGATTATTTTTTTTAATATAAAATACAATAACTTAATTATTTCAATTTTTTATTTAATTTAATTTTCCATTAAAAAATGAAAAAATATTTATTTTAATCATTATTATTATGTTTGATATTAATAAATAAAATACAAATTATTATATATTTTTAATTATTTTATATCATTCATTATTATATTTTACTATTTTTATATTATTAACAATTATATATATAAAATAAAAATGATGAATTATATGATTAAAAAAGAAAATGATAAATATGATGTTTATAATAAAGAAGAATATAATAAAGAAGAATATAATAAAAAAAATAATGAAATAAATAATATAATAAATAATTATATTAATTGTAATAATTATTTTGATTATATTAATTATATAAGTGAAAAATTAATTAAAGATATAGTAAATATAATTAATTTAAATTTTTCAATTTGTCCAAAAGAAACATATAATTATTATATTGATTATTTTATTGAACAAAATTTAAATGATTATTATAAAAATAATTTAAATAATTTAATTTATGATAATATATTAGATTATGTTAGTAAATATATTTATAATCAAAAAAAATTTATAACTGATAATGATTATGATTTTATTGAAAAATATACTAATAATTTCTTAAATAAAAATTACCCTTATATTCGTTTATGTATTAATAATCATTTATTAAAATATAAAAAATAATTTTTTTTATTTTTTTTTATTTTTTTTATTTTAAAAATATTTTAAAATAAATAATAAAAATCTTTAATAAAAAAAATCTTTAATAAAAAATAAATATATTAATTTAAATAAAAAATAAATCATTTCAATGAATTAAATTTTAAATTATTTTTTAATAAATCAAAATTATTAAATTTATTATTATATAAATATAATTCTTCTAAATTATCATTAAATTTTAAACTATTACTTAATATATCTATATTTTATTATGATATAAATGTAATATTTTTAAATATTATATTTTAAATTTTCACATAAATCATTATATATATTTTTATTTCTTCTTTTTTAAAATTTAAATTTAATTCTATTATTTCTTTTTTTATATTTTTTATTATTTTATCTTTATCTATCTTTTTATTCATTTTATTCATTTTTAATTTATTATTTTATTATTAAATTATGGTAATATAAAAAATTTAATTTAAATTTAAATTTAAATTAAAAAAATAAAAATAAAAAAAATTATTCAAAATATTTTTCGGTTAATTGACATAAATAAATAGCATAAGTAAAAATACTATCTTTAGTTTCACTATCTAATTTTTTCCAAATAGTTTTAACATTAAGAATTTGTCCCATAATAAAATCTTCACTCATATCTCCTTTATTATTTTTAACTTCATCTTTATAACTATTATTTAAAAAGAAATTTTCATCTTTAGAATATATCATATCTTTATATTTTAATACATATAATTTAAATCCTGAAATAATTTTTATTGGTTCATCTATTATAAATTTATGGACTATCTTTATATTTTGTGCTAATATAGTATTTGGGTCTAAAACTGCTAAATTATCTGCTAATTGTGCTAATAATCCACAAAAATCAATTAATAATTCTTGTTTAGACATTTTTTATATTTTATTTAATTTATATGTTTTTATATTTAGATTATAATTTATAAAAATAAAATAATAATTAAAACAACTTATATTTATTTATAATATATTTTAATTATTTATATTACATATTTTTTATTTAAATAAAAAAATAAAAATAAAAAAAATAAAAAAAAATTAATTAAGAGATAATTTAATATTTAAATTATAATGATAATTTCTTGGAATAATTAAATTATCACAATTTTCAATAATTAATTCTTGTAAAGAAGAATAATAAGGTAAAAATTCTAATTTTTTACAATTATAAATTTCTATTTTTTGGATATTAGATAAATTATTAGGTAAATCTATTAATTCATAACAATCACATAAAAATAAATTTTTTATATTCATAAAATAATTTGGTATTATTTTTATATTTGATTGTGTTAAAGTTAATACATATAAATCATTTAAATCATATAATTTATATAAATCATTAATATATTTTAATTGTTCTTCACTAAAAATATCAATATTAAGATTATTAATTTGGAAAAGATTTTTATAATAATTTAAAATTAATTGTTGATTATGAGATAATTTTTTACATTCATTATTTATATCTTTATATATTATAAATCCAGGCATTTTTTATTAATATAACAAAATTATTATTTTCATTTAAATTTTATTTTCATTTAATTTTTATTATCATTTTTTAATTTATTATTTTATTTAAATTTATAAATAAAAAAGAAAAATATTATTATATTATCTTTTAATTAATATTTTTGTTATATGTATATTCTTTCAGATCCTATTGAATAATATATTTTATTTATATCTATCATATTATTATCACCTAAATATAAATCATTTAATGAATAATTATTTTTTAAAATTTTTATTAATTCGTTTATATTATTTATTTTATTTATTTTATTATTATTCAAATATAATTTATTTAAAGAAGAATTAAATTTTAAACTTTCCGCTAAATTATCTATATTTTCTATTTTATTAAAACCTAAATTTAAATTTTTTAAAGAAGAATTAAATTTTAAACATTCACATAAATTATCTATATTTTTTATATTATTTTGTTTTAAATCTAAATAAATTAAAGAAGAATTAAATTTTAAACTTTCACTTAATTTATCTATATTTTTTATTTTATTACCATATAAACCTAATTCATTTAAAGATGAATTAAATTTTAAATTTTCACTTAATTTATCTATATTTTCTATTTTATTATAATTTAAATATAATTCTTCTAAAGAAGAATTAAATTTTAAACTTTCAGCTAATTTATCTATATTTTCTATTTTATTATAATTTAAATATAATTCTTCTAAAGAAGAATTAAATTTTAAACTTTCAGCTAATTTATCTATGTTTTCTATTCTATTACCACTTAAATTTAAAACAATTAAAGAAGAATTAAATTTTAAACTTTCAGATAATTTATTTATATTTTCTATTTCATTAAAACCTAAATATAATTCTTTTAAAGAAAAATTATATTTTAAACATTCAATTAATTTATCTATATTTTTTATTTTATTAAATTCTAAATTTATTATATTTAAAGAAGAATTATATTTTAAACTTTCAGCTAATTTATCTATATTTTTTATATTTCTAACATCTAAATCTAATATATTTAAAGAAGTATTAAAATATAAATATTTATTTAATTTATTTATATTTATTTCTTTAAAAATAATAGTAATATTATTATTTTTTAATTTATTATATATTTCTTCCATTTTAATAAAAAAAATATTAATAAAAATATTTTTCACTTTAATAAATAAATAATATCATTTTTTTATTAAATAATCATTATGTTTTTATTATATTAAATTTAAATATAATATTTTTATTTATTATTTTTTTAATAAAAATCTAATCACTTATATTTAATCGATTATCTAATTTGTATAAATCATATATATTTTTTATTTTATTACCTTTTAAATATATTTTTTTCAAAGAATTATTAAATTTTAAATTTTCAATTAAATTATCTATATTTTCTATTCTATTTTTTCTTAAATCTAATATCTTTAAAGAAGAATTATATTTTAAACTTTCAGCTAATTTATCTATATTTTTTATTTTATTTGAAAATAAATTTAATTCTTTTAAAGAAGAATTAGATTTTAAACCTTCACCTAATTTATCTATATTTTCTATTTCATTATAACTTAAATGTAATTCTTTTAAAGAAGAATTAAATTTTAAACTTTCAGCTAATTTATCTATATTTTTTATTTTATTATCATTTAAATCTAAATTAATTAAAGAAGAATTAAATTTTAAACATTTTCCTAATTCATCTATATTTTCTATTTCATTAAATGCTAAATTTAAATATTTTAAAGAAGAATTATATTTTAGACTTTCACTTAATTTATCTATATTTTTTATATTTCTAACATCTAAATCTAATATATTTAAAGAAGTATTAAAATATAAATATTTACTTAATTTATTTATATTTATTTCTTTAAACATAACAATAATATTATTATTTTTTAATTCATTATATATTTTTTCCATTTTAATTAAAATATTAATAAAAATATTTTTTATTTTAATAAATAAAAATAAATAATATCATTTTTTATTAAATAATTATTATGTTTTTATTTTTTTAATAAAAATCTAATCATTTATATTTATTCGATTATCTAATTTGTATAAATTATCAATATTTTCTATTTTATTTTTTTTTAAATATATTTTTTTCAAAGAATTATTAAATTTTAAATTTTCAATTAATTTATCTATATTTTCTATTTTATTATCACTTAAATTTAATATTTCTAAAGATGAATTAAATTTTAAACTTTCACTTAATACATCTATATTTTTTATTTTATTATAAGATAAATCTAATTTTTTTAAAGAAGAATTAATTTTTAAACTTTCACTTAATTTATCTATATTTTTTATTTCATTTCCACTTAAATCTAAAAGTGTTAATGTTGAATTATTATTTAAGCTTTCAGCTAAATCATCAATATTTTCTATTCTATTTTTGAATAAATATATATTTTTTAAAGTATTATTATATTTTAAACTTTCACTTAATTTATCTATATTTTCTATTTTATTATCACTTAAATTTAAAATATCTAAAAAAGAATTAACTTTTAAACTTTCACTTAATTTATCTATATTTTCTATTTCATTATAACTTAAATTTAAATATTTTAAAGAAGAATTAAATTTTAAACTTTCACTTAATATATCTATATTTTTTATTTTATTTTTTTCTAAATTTATATCCATTAAAAAATTATTATATTTTAAACATTCACCTAATTTATCTATATTTTTTATTCCATTTCCACTTAAATATAAAATTTTTAAAGAAGAATTATATTTTAAACTTTCACTTAATTTATCAATATTTTGTAAATAATTATTTTCTAAATTTAAAAAAAATAATGTTTTATTATTTTTTATTAAATCATTTATTATTTTATTTATAATTAATTTTTTTTCATTCTTCTTTAAATATAATAATTTAAAATCTAAGTTTAATGAATTAAATATTTCATCTATTTTTTCACATTCTTCTATTTTATTTAATATCTCTTTATAATTCATTTTTATAACTTAAAATTAATTAATAAAAATATTAATTAATAAAATATTAATTAATAAAAAATAAAAAAAATAATTATCAATTTTTTAATAATTTAAATATATTTAATGTTTTATTTTATTTATTTGTTTTAATAAATCATTAAATAGATTTATAGCTTTATCTATATTATTATCAATTACATCTATTATATTTGTATCTTTAGAGTATTTAATAATTAAAATAGCTTTATCTAATAAATAAGTAGGTCTATAAATACCAGATAAAAATAATTTACTATCATTTTGTAAGAAATAATTTAAAATTAATCCTATTGTTAAATTATCAAATGTTATTTTAATTTTTTCAACTAATTCATTTTCTTCTATTTCTTCTTTCTTTTTTTCTTCATCTTCTTCATTATCATAATCTATTTTATTATTTTTTAAATTTAAATTTATTCCTTTTTTATTTTTTTCTTTTTCTTCTTCATTAATATCTTTTTCATCATCATTAATATTTTTTTTATTTTTATTATTTTCTTTATTAATATAATTATCAATATTTTTTTTTTGTTTTTCTAAGAAATCATTAATAAAATTATGAATAATTAATTTATTTTCATTTAATTTAAAAATAATATTTTCTAAAGCTTTTCTAATAATATCATATTCGCTTATTTGTCCTTTAGAATAAATATATAATTTACAATCATTAGCATCATCTTCATAAGTAAAATAACATTTACTAACAGGACACCATCTAACCTCTTTTAAACCACATCCAATAACAGCTTTCATATTTAAATCAATTTCTTCATCTTTTCTTAAAACAGTTAAAAGAATTGGATATTTTTTACTATATTTTGTTTCTATTTTTTTACCATCAATATAACAGACTAAATCATTTGTAGTTATATATTTTTTTAATATATCATTATTTTTTCCGTGAACATAAAATTTTATATCTTTTTCATTTGGATGTATTTTTCTCGTTAAATCATCATATTTTTTTTCATAATATTCCGGTTCTAAATATGATAGCCCGGTATCTATATCTAATACCGGTAATTGTGATAATCTTAATGTTAATTGATCTCTATTATATATCGTCGTATCCGTTTCTATCTTTATTAATTCTCTTGGTATCGCATATGTTGGTATATCATTTAATATAGTTCTTCTTATCGCATTCATTAATACATTATTTATTTTAAAATTTAATATTAAACTTGAATATTCTAATTCTTTATATGGTTTATATTCTATTTCACTTATCATTTTATATAAAAATTATTATATATAAATTTAATATAAAATATTATTATTATATTTTTATTATATTTTATTATTTAATATTATTTTTTTATTCATTTTTTTTTATTTTTATTTAATAAAAATAAAATTTTAAAATTTAAAAAATAAAAAAAATAAAAAAATTAAAAAATTAAAAAAATAAAAAATTAAAAAATTAAAAAAATAAAAAAATAAAAAAAAATTAAAATATAGAATTTAAAGCTTCGGTTAAAATTTTTTCTAAATCATCTTGAGATAATTTTTTAGGGTTTTTTTGGTCTTGGTAATATGTTGTTCCTTGTTGTGTTGATGGTTTAAAATTTAAAGGAATATTAATTTTAGGTTCTTGTTTAGTTTCATCTTGTTTTTGAGATTTTAAAGGTGTTGTATTTCCTTCACCAAAAATATTATAAATAGGTTTTTTACTTCCATCTTCAAAAGTTTTATAAATAGGAATAATTTTAATATCTTCATCTGAAACTTCTAATAAAGGTTTTCCTTCTTTTTTATTAATTTCATTCATTTTATCAATAAAACTTTTTGCAAAATTCTTTAATTTTTTTTCCATATCTTTTAAATCAACATTTTCATCTTTATCATCTTTATCACTAAAAATAATTTTATCTTTATAAATAATATGTTCATTATCATCTTGATTAGTTTTATTTTTTGGTTGTTGTGAAGATGGATTTAAACATTCATATTTATCACAAAAACTATCAATATTATCAAATAAATTATCTATAAAAGAATTATCGATTTTTATAGGTCCATCATTTTTAGATTGATTTGATTTTGGTGTTGGTTTAGGTGTTGATTTAGGTGATGATTTAAGTGATGATATAGGTTTTTGTTCCTTAATTTGTTCTTTAAGTTGAGGTTGAGATTTCATATTATATTTATTAATAAGACAATCAATATTATTAATTAAAGATTGTTGTTTTTTAGTAGATTTATCATTAATAAATTTCTTATAATCATCTTCATTAAGTATAATTTCAATAAATTTAATAACTTCGTCATAAGTATAACTATCTTTTTTCATATTTTTAGATTGTAAATATTCATAAATAGTGTTATAATCATATAAAGATTGACTTTTTAAAGTTAAAGTAATTTTATAATTATCACTATTTTTTAATTGATAAAGATTAACATTAAAATATTTACATTCAAAAACTTTAATTAAATCACTCATCTTTTATTTAAATTCTATTATTTAAATTTTATAATAAAAATTTATATAAATTTAAAATTAATTAAAAAATATTATTAATTATATTAATTTAATATAATAAATTAATATTAATATAATAATTTTATTTTTCAATTTTTTTATTTATTTCTTTTCTAAATATTAGAATATTATTATATAAATAACATAAAATTATTTAAAATGAGTTTAATTAATGAATATAATTTTAAATCTAATAATTATGGTTCTGCTAATAATATTTTAGACCCTAATTCTAATTTTTATAAATATGATGATAGAGATTTAAGAGATTTTTTTAGAGTTAATACTGAAAAACATACTTCTAAAAATTATAAAGTTAGTTCTATTGATAATATTTATAATAATTTATATCAAGAATATAATAATTTAACCGATAAAATACCTAATATTGGATGTAAAGCTTATACAAGTAATAGAAAAGTTGAAAAACCTACTAATAATAAAGTTATGTATTTATTAAATAGATATACAGAATTAAGTCCAGTTGGTAAATTATTCTTTAGTAAAGATAATATTAAACGTATTCAAAATATGATTAAAATAGAAGTTTATAACCGAACTAATGGTAAATTTATTTTAGATACCGACCAAGAAGATGATGATGTCGTTATCGTTATGATGTATATTTATCAAGAAGAAGCCAGACATTTACCAGAACATATTATTCATCAAGTTAAACGTTTAAATCAAAAAGTTATTAATTATTGTATTCCAGATATCTTAACTAATATTAAACAAGATTATAATTATCAAAAAGAAATTAATGAACCCCTTAAAGTTTTAGATAGACCTATTAATGATAATAATAAAGGCAGAAAACTTTTACCGAGTGTTACCAGTATTTGGAATATTTAATCTATTTTTTCTCTTTTTATTTTTCTTTTTTCTTTTTTCTTTTTTTTTATTTTTTTTTTTAAAATTAAAAAATTAAAAATTAAAAATAAAAAATAAAAATATAAAATTAAAATTAAAAATAAAAATTGAATAATAAAAATATTTTTAAATAATAAAAAAAATATTAATTAAGAATTTTTTTAATTTAAAAAAATAAAAATAAAAAATGTATAATATAATACAAATTGAAGAAACATATTATGATTTATTTGGGGAATATATCATTAATATATTAAAAGATAATGATATGTTTTTATGTTATAAGAGAAATAATAATATAATAACATTATCTTTAAATCAATGTAAAGAAATATTATATATAATATCTAATTATGTTAAAATAAATTACATATATTTAAAAGATATTATTAAATTAAATGATTATGAAATTAATTTAATAAATGTTAAAAAATATTCTTTATTAAATTTATTATTATGTTCTTTATATCAATTAGAAGAAAATGATATAAATATTGAAGATGAAAAATATAATAAATATATAATAGAAACTATTTTATGTATATTAGATAATTTAGAAGATGAATTAATATATAAATTAAAAACAATTGAAGATTATAAAATAAATAGTTTAAATATATTATATCAATTATTTAAAAATGTAGATAATATAAAAATGTTATCATTATTTAATTATTATTTACAAAATATTAATTTTTATTTATCTATTTAATTTTTTATTAATTTTTATTTATTAAAAAAATAAATAAAAATATTTTTTTATAATATTATTTTATAATGTTAATTTAAAAATTAAAAAAATAAAAAATTAAAAATAAAAAAAATAATAATTTAAAAATAAATAAATAAAAAATAATAAAAAAAAATAAAAATATTGAAAAAATAAATTATTAATAGTTTTAATTAAAATATTAAATAAATAATAATATAAAATAAAATAAAAAAATAAAAAAATGATAAAAAACATAGATTTAGGATATTTATTAGATAAATATGATATTATATATAATACACAAGAAACAGAAGAAATAAGAAGAAAAGATGATATATTTAAATATCCGATAACAATATCAGGAGTGATAAGGAATTCGAGATGTAGAAATATGGGAGATTATAATAATATAGAATTTGATTTATATGTATGTTATTTAACAGATTATAATGATAAAAGTTTAAGATGTAATTATTTTTATAAAAAGACATATAATAATGAAGGAATAGAGAAGAAAGATATAATATATGAATTTTTAAAAGAGAATGAGAATAAAAAGATATTATTACAAGGATTATTAGATTTTTATATTTATACATTTGATTATAAAAAAGAAGAATATTTTAAATTATTATTTAATATTAAAAGTGTAAGTTATACAAGATATAATTTACTTATTAAAAGATTACAAAAACAAATTAATCTTAATAATAAAAAAGATATAAATTGGAATAATATTAAAAATATTGCTGTTATAACTGATTTATCAAGTGATGATGCTTTTATTTTTAAAGATAATATTGATAATAGATATAATTGCTTATTCTTTAATTTATTAATTAATAATAAAAATATAGAAAGTAATTTTCAACATATTCTAAATTTAATCTCTTCTTTAAATAATGAAAAACATTTTGATTTAATTATTCTATTATATAATCAAATTCCTTTAAATGAATTATATAATTTAGATAGTTTTAATATCTTAAAAATGATTTATTATTTTAATATCCCTTTCTGTTCTATTATTTCTTATGAAAATAAACATTTTAATAATGAAGAATTAGTTTTATCTAAAATAACTTCTTTCGATTTTATTAATTATGATTACGCTTTACAAGTTTTTAATGAAATTATTAAAAATAAATATCCTAATTAATTTTTTTCTCTTCTCTTTTTTTATTTTATTTTTTTTTATTTCTTTTTAATAAAAATATATTTTTAAATAAAAAATAAAAAAAATAAAAAAATATATTTAAAATAAAAAAAATATTTAAAAAAATAAAAAAGATAAAAAAAAAAAAAAAAAAAAAAAATTTAT
>Ga0247610_10005064_pt1 | contig 13944 bp, 20 predicted proteins | sample 174DNAGHGhighgp2_FD_193483 | JGI IMG/M metagenome (GOLD analysis project Ga0247610, IMG submission 193483) | Sheep rumen microbial communities from Palmerston North, Manawatu-Wanganui, New Zealand - 1742 DNA GHGhigh gp2 | ecosystem: Host-associated > Mammals > Digestive system > Stomach > Rumen... | reverse complement strand
AAATAAATTATGAAAATGATATTCAGAAGAATACAAAAAAACATGCAGGTAAAGGAAAATTGTTATAATAATTAATTATCAAATGAAAAGAATATTTATTTTTAGCCTTCTTTTTTTATGTCTAATTACAAATAATTTGTATGGCGAAGAAGGTTTGTACTATAAGAATATTTATGTTGTAGACACAGTAGATATTGAAAACCCTATTATTATACAACATAATAAATTTCATATTCCTTTATTTATTTGCAGTTACAATAATTTTTTAGATATTCTAAAGGATAAAGAATTCTACAACAGAAGTGATGTTTATATTTTGGGCTATGGGGATTTTGTAGGAGTAATAGGAATAGAAGCAATTAGTATACTCAAGAATAAAGAATGTCAATACGAAAAAGCATATAAAGTAAGTAAGTATAATATTTTTAAGATAAAAAAATGTAGTAAATTTTTATTGACATTGGTAACTGTAGAAAAAACAAATGATATGTTTAGTAATTATTTAGATGATTGCATTGATAACTCTTGTAAAAAAGAAAAAAGATTTTTTATAAAGATGAAGCATCCTTATAATTTCTACAATAGGATTGTATATCCTTTGTGTGAATAATAAATATGTTTATTGATTAATCCAGATTGGCAAGATGCGGCGTTGATTTATAAAGATAGTGAGGGAAATAAGCAGGAGCAATATTTTTATGCTACAGCAAATAATCAAAAACAGACTACTATTATTTTGGGGATAATAAAGAGTATGATTATTTTTTACAAAATAGAAGGGAAAAATAAAAGATATAGTAATACTATAAATTATAAGAATTATAATAATTTATCAATAAAATGAAAAGAACAGTTTTTTTATTATTTTTAACTCTTTTGTCGTTTTATACCTATTCAAGAAATTTATCAAAACCTTTAAAAGAAAATCTTTCAGATAAGAAGATGTTTTTAATCTTTGAAAAAAATATTAAAAAATTAAGTAGAGAAAACTTTTTAGAAGATAAGAAAATACCAGTTCCTATTAAAAATTATATTTTTGTAACAAGTATAATAGGTATGTCTAATAATCAAGTTGGGATAAAAAGGAATGAAATCTCAGCTCATCCATGGATGGATAAAAATGATTTTTACAAATTGGTTGATTGGTACAATAGAAATAAAGATAAAATAAGAGTTGAATGCTTTGTTATGTGGTGGAACTTTTATGCGAATCTTGATTCAACTTTAGAAGATTTGGAACGAGCAGAACAATGTGTTGTGCAACCATAAAAAGGAATGAATGTTTAAAACTTTATATATTAAGAATAGAGTCTTCGTTGTTCATTGCACCTATTGATAATACTTATGTTGCACCAAAATTTATTCCTTATAAATATTACCTATGAGAAATCATGTTATTATTTGCATTCTAATGATTTTTTATGGATGCCAAAAATCTGGTTTTACTACTTTAGAAGGTTCTAAATGGCATTGCAATATTGCAGAAGATTGTGATGATTATTATTATTTCTTACCTGATAGTAATTTTGTCTCATATGATTGTGAAGCCGATTATAAAAGTTATGGGAAGTATTATGTTCAGAATGATACTTTATTCATACACGAATTTGCATATGATTTGGATAGCTTACTATCTCAATTAGACGGATATTATGGTTTAGGAGAATCTATATATAAGATTGTTTTAGAATCAGGTAAACTTAGGCATGTTGGAAAGTGGTCTTACTTAGATAAGAAAGATAAATGGGTTAAGGATGATTTTAATTTTGATGAAAATTATCTATTTGATAGAGTGAAGTAAATTTTTATCAAATGCGATTGCACTTTTGTTTGTTGAAGCATCTTGTTTACGTTGCAATAAAATATAATTACGGAAACTACAATAGATAAAACTATTGATGCAGCAACAAATAAAAGCATTAAAAGTAATAAATAAAGATGATGATAAGTAATTTAATATATGGTATATTATCTATTCTTATAGGAATTGTTTGTTTAATAGTATATAAGAGAGGTAAAAAATCTTATGAGGATAATTATGGCTTAAAATTTAGAGGTTTCGTTGCTGGAATTATAGGCATTATTTTGGGTGTAATATTTTTAAAAGATTGGATATTTTCATTTTTTAGATAATTTTGTTTCTCTAATTGGCAAGATGCGGTGTTGATTTATAAAGATAGTGAGGGAAATAAGCAGGAGCAATATTTTTATGCTACAGCAAATATTGTCGGTTCTTTAGTAGCAAGTGGTATATGTATTATTAGTATTTTTAATTATAATACGAATGATAAATAGTGTCAATCTAGGTTATATTTTTTCTACTATGTGGTAAAAAATGAATTTATAACAAATGTTCAAACAAAATTCAATGTTCATGCTGATGGAAATACTAAGTTTATATCAAATGATATATCTAATAGTAAAGGATTTTTTAGACCATTGATAAATCTTTTGATGAATACAGTTTTAGATATATTAAGATGAAAAGAATATTATTACAGTATTTCTTTATTATTATTTTCACAATATGTTTCTTGTTTTTTTTAGAGAAACATATAGGAATTGGTGGAGGTTATTATTTTGTATTTTTAACAATCGCTTGCATAAATTTTTTAAGTATAGTAATCCATTCATTTTTATTTTTCTTTGTATATCCTATTATACGACATTTTTGTCAGAAAATCAGGGAAATATATGTTTTAATATTATTAGAATTCCTATTCTTGTTTATTTATTCAATAGTTGTATGGGATTTGTTTACTGATATATGTCGATTTCTTTTAATATTTACAATATTATTTTCACAAATGCTTGCTTTCCTTTTTTATAAATCAAAGTAGTAGATTTAATAATTTTTATTCATGGTCTATTTCAAAATGAAAAAATATATATTAATTTTTATTTCTGTTACTTTGGCATGTTTTATCTTAATATGTGTAGAATCTCACTTTTTTTTACAAAAAAATGGGCTTCCGCCTTTATCATGGGAAGAAATTTTGGAAGATTTTTGGTTGATATTGATAATTTCCATAACTGCGGGTATATTTACCACAATTGGAATTTATGATGAATCTAATAAAACGGATTAATTATTTTCCCCTATTGGACTGGTTAATGATGTAGTGTCGTTAAAAACTGGGAAGGATATTTATGGAAATAAAGCAGATAATATAAACAAGATTTTATCTATTACTGATTTGGCAAGTTTTGGAACTTTAAAAGTTTTTAATACAGGAATTATAAAATCTTCATCAAATACAAAAAAGGCTATTGATTTAACTAATAAGTTAACAACACTCGGAGGTAGTGTTAAAACTATTAAAACAGAAAAACAAAAATGAAAAATAGGATTGTTTTATTAGAAACAATGGTTATTTGGTTAGGAAGCTTCTTAATATAGGCAATAACTACACATTTTTTTTAATCAAAAGGTTTAGAACCTCAATCGTGGGAATCTGTGTTTTTGGACGATTTTGATTATATGTTGTTTTCTTATATTACGATTTTTATAATAATATACATTAGAGAATATTTAGAAAAAAATGCTCTTCCCCGCTGGGGAAGGTTGGGTGGAGTGGAATTCTATTGCTACAGATACTTATCCCCTAACGGGGAAACAAATTCGCAGACGTCTATGCATGTTTTCTGTCACCGCGTCGCGGCTTGGGTGATGGTGGATGGCTCGTGTGTACAGGGGCACCGCTTCGCTCACCCCTGCCTATTTTATTTTGCTCTTTCAGAGCTAAAAATCACAAACGTCTGGATAAAATACACCGTTTGAGCATACTATAACCATAAGCAAATAACAGATATATGCACAAAACACCTTATTATATATCCTTTCCGCCTTATTTCTGAGTAGGAAAATATCGTGAAGAAAACGTTAAAAAATTCAGACTGTTTGAGCGAAGCGAGTTTCTGAATTTTAGTTTTCAGAACGATAAATTTTCCGTAAAGCTCAGAAATGCAGCGGCGGCGTTTTTTTTGTTTCGTTTTTTTTTCGCTGTAGAAAAAAAAATGAAAAGAGAAAAAGAAGTTTGATTTATCACTCGCTTACTCGCAAAATTGTTTCGTTTTTTTCGCTGCAGAAAAAAAATGAAAGGAGAAATGTTTTTTATCAAACCACAGTGCATTTTGATTTGGTATAAAAAACGATTACTTTTGCACCGAATAAAATGCTATGATTAAGGATTTTCAGACATATACATTTACTGGTGACGCCGAAGAAACTAACCCTCCGACATTTAAACAAGATAAAGATTATTTTTCATATGTTAATGCTCATAATAAAGCTACATTGTCAGATCCACGTTTAGTGGAAGGATACATTTATGCAGATAGCGAACAATGTCCGATAAAGATGGCAAAGTACGATCCTAATTATGTTCCTGAATCAATAAATAAAATTATTATTATCAATGATTTGTCTCATTAAAAAAAATATTTTTATTTTTTCTTTTCTTATGTGTATTACATCTTGTAAGGTATCATTTAATACCAAAGATCATACAGAAATGGGAGAAGAAAGAATTGTTAAATTATTAGCATATACAGAATTCCCTAAGTCTGAATTATTTAAATGCATCGATTTTTGTAATGCAACAGATAGTTTATATGTATTAGTAGACAAAAACCAACAGAATCGAATTGTTAATGGAACCTATAAATTATATTTAAGACCTATGTATATTCGATTATCAACTATGGAAGATTTTGGGAAATATATTATTATTAATGGAGATACAATTTCTCGAATCAAGCCAGGGAATCGAATGCCTAAATATTATTATTGCGAGGCAATGGAAATCTTATCAAATTATAGATGTCCATGATATGCAATTATTATACATTGATAAATGTAATCTCTAACTTGAGTTTTTAAGTAGGTCTTAAATAGTTTAAAGATTAGAATTGATTTTTATAGATTATCTATATCTATTCAATCAATCACCCCGATGCGGGACTGACGGAGTTTGAGTACGATGAAATGGGAAATATTGTAAAAACAACCCGCTCGGTTTTGCGAAGTGTGGATGATTTGCGTACCTTTGTGACGGAGTATGATTATGATAGTTTTGGTAAAATGAAAAACCTTATTTATTCCGATGGTAAAATCTTAACTTATTCGTACGACGAGGCAGGTCAATTGTCGGCTATCAACGGCAAAGAACTCGATACCGAAACAGGTCTTGCCTATTACGGAGCAAGATATTACTCACCAGAGTTGAGTGTGTGGTATGGAGTTGACCCGCTGATGGAGAAATATTCAGCCTATTCACCATACGTTTAAAAAAAGAATCCTTCAATGAAGTTTTTAATTATTACTACTCCTAATTCATTTTATTACTAATGAAAAGAATATTATTATTCGTATTGATTTCAATATTTGTTGGTTGTAAAACTATTAGCATTCAAAAATCAGAAATTTCTGATGATGATGTCATAGATGTAGTTATCAATAATTTTATGGAAAGTCGAAAAAATATTATTGATAAATATGATTTTTTTTATTTGTCAATAAGAAAATCTAACAATGAGATTGATATTATGATATCAGCAGATCTTAATAAGGTTTCCTATATTATAGAAGAAAATGGAGTTGGCTCTTTTCGAGATTTTCCGACAAAAATTATAGAAAAAGATGGTAATTTATTTTTTTTGTATGAAAAAAATAAAAATGCCTCTAATGAAATTATACAAACAATGTATAAATATAATTTTGTAGATACCTTGATTGTTAATACATATATCCCAGAATATACTTTAAGTGATTCTAAAAAAGATTGTTCTGAGTTTTATTATAAAAACAATAAAATCAAAAGACGAGATTACTAGAATAGTATAATTTCGTATGTTTTTTTATTATCTTGTTGCAAGAAATATTATATTGCTATACCGAAACAGGACTTGCTTATTATGGGGTGAGATATTAGTAAAAAAAAGTTGCAGTTGGATCTGTAGAAGGATTTAATCCAGCATTAAAGAAAGGAGTGGAAAATGATTTTGAAAAATAATGTAATATGGAAAGTAATACTATTAGGTTTAGAGTTATTAGTATTTTTAGCATTATTATTGGCTAGTGTAAGAGTCTTATATGTAAGATTTTTAGGAGAAAAAGAGAATGTTGTAGTCGAGAATATTAAAAGAAATGGTTTTAGATCTCCATACTCAATTGCAAGTGTATATTTTAATGGGGGAAAAAGGGAAGTTTATTTTTGTCCAAATAAGATAAAAAATGGGACAGAAATTGAAGTGTATAACAGCGATTCGCTAAATCTTATGTTTTATGCTAAAATATCAAATAGGACAGTTATCCTTCATCTTGTAGTACTACTAATATCAATTGTGGCAATATATTCATTATTATTTATGAAAGATGATTAACTTTACCTTATTTATTGATTTAAGTAAATTGGGAGTGTGGTATGGAGTTGATCCTTTGATGGAGAAATATCCACAAAATGGAGCGTATGTATTTTGTAATAAACAATACGACAGAGCCATCTTATGATCAGAAATATGGTCAATCCGTGATTGGAGGTATGGGGGAAGATAGTAAAACAACTTCAGAATTTACAGGTCCTTCTATTGATGGAAGTCCAAAATATATCGACCAATACAAAACAATAAAAGGTTGGATAGATAAATTTTTTGGGAGAAAGTATAATGTTGAAAAACATAATGTTGAACCTAAAGAACCAAGAGTATACCATTATAGAGAGTATGGCATAAAATTGAAAGAGACTGGTAAAAAAGATGGTGTTTTTAGGAATTATAGAAAAGATACTATTTTTATTATTGATATTAAAAGTCGTGAAGGTAAGATAATTTCAAAAGATACGATATGGGGAAAAGAACAAAAATAATTTTATTTATATTGGGATTATTAATTTTATCATCTTGCGTAAAAAAAAATGAGATAGCATATACATATAAAGGAGGAAATGTTTATCTTGAAGAGCAAAATTGTGGAGATTCTACATTATTTACTTTTTATTATCCAGATGGTGTAATCTTAGAAACAGGTAGGAATAAATCTTCTTTAAATGCTAAGAAATATTGTTATGGATTGTCAGAATGCTATTATCCTGATGGATTTCCTAAAGAGTATTGTTTTTATACTGATAGTGGTAGAAGCATACCTCCTACCAAAGAAGAAATATTAAAGGGTTTTGAAACGAAATTTGATTATTGTTCAAATTGTGCCCATGATTCAGTGGGAAATAAATATGTTGTTTTTCGCCTCTTTATAAAAAACGTGAATTTAATAGATCAAATTGTTGTTATAAAATGTCCCGATGATGAATATAGGTATGCATTTAAGATGGAACCTGAAATAAAGCGTTATACCGTAGTAGATGAAAACGGTATAGAATCGGAGGTCGATATAGATGAATCTTTGTATTCTTTTTATGCTCCAATTAGTAGTGATTATATGTTTCCATTAATGAATGGTAAATATGAACTAAAAGTGGGAGTGTTTTTTCAGACTTTAGTAGGGGAGCCTGATTTACCCTCACCTCATGTAAGTTTTACCGCTATTATTGATCCAGATGAAGAATTTTTCTAATAGGAAGATAAATTTCTTATTTTCACACCAATATGGCATTATCCAACCCATACAAATTCAACGGCAAAGAGCTCGATACCGAAACAGGACTTGCCTATTATGGAGCGAGATATTACTCACCTGAGTTAGGTATTTGGTATGGAGTAGATCCGCTGATGGAGAAATATTCAGCCTCTTCACCATACGTTTTTTGTGCAGGAAATCCGGTGAAGTATATAGATCCGAATGGAAAAAATGTACTTTTGTGGTTCTCGTAGTATTTTTTTTATTTTTATTTATAAATTTTTCTTTTTTTAGAAAATCATTTCTACTTTGAAAAATTATTCATACATTTGCAAGAATTTTTAAAAATATGGTCATTTTGTATGTGACCTTCAAATAAAAAAACAAAGAAGATGATTAAAATTACTTTTCCAGATGGCTCTGTTAAAGAATTTCAAGATGGAGTAACAGGATTGCAGATTGCGCAAGGAATTAGCTCTCGTTTGGCTGAAGAAGTGCTTTCTGTAAGTGTAAATGGCGTGGTTCGTGGTTTGAACGAACCAATTAATGAAGATGCTTCAATTCAACTTTACAAATTTGATAGTGAAGAAGGAAAGCACGTATTTTGGCATACTAGTGCTCACTTGATGGCTGAAGCATTGCAATGTTTGTTCCCTAATGTAAAATTTGGTATAGGACCAGCTATTGAAAATGGTTTCTATTATGATATTGATACAGGAGATGCGGTTCTTAAGGAATCTGATTTTGCTGCTATCGAAAATAAAATGCTTGAACTTGCTGCTAAGAAAGAAGATGTAGTAAGAAATAGCATTTCTAAGGCTGATGCATTGAAATATTTCGGTGACAGAGGCGAAACGTATAAGGTAGAATTAATTCAGGAACTTGAAGATGGAAAAATTACTACTTATACTCAAGGTGATTTTACCGACCTATGTCGTGGTCCACACTTGATAAATACAGCCCCAATTAAAGCTGTTAAAATTACAAGCGTGGCAGGTGCTTATTGGAGAGGTGATGAAAAACGCAAACAACTTACTCGTCTTTATGCTATTACTTTCCCTAAAAAGAAAATGTTGGACGAATATCTTGTGTTGTTGGAAGAAGCTAAAAAACGCGACCATCGTAAAATTGGTAAAGAAATGGGATTGTTTATGTTTACTGATATGGTAGGTAAAGGACTTCCTATGTGGTTGCCAAAAGGAACAGCTCTTCGTTTGCGTTTGGAAGATTTCTTAAAAAGAATACAAAAACAATTTGGATATCAACAAGTAATGACTCCACATATAGGTAACAAAAATCTTTATGTTACTTCAGGACACTGGGATCATTATGGTGCTGATAGTTTCCAACCAATTACAACTCCTGAAGAAGGAGAGGTGTATTTGTTGAAACCAATGAACTGTCCTCACCATTGTATGATTTATAAGTGGCAACCTCGTTCGTATCGTGATCTTCCTTTGCGTTTGGCAGAGTTTGGTACGGTATATCGTTACGAACAAAGTGGAGAGTTGCACGGACTTACTCGTGTTCGTTCTTTTACTCAAGATGATGCTCATATTTATTGTCGTCCTGACCAAGTAAAAGATGAATTTATCCGTGTAATGGATATTATTTCTATTATTTTTAAGGCTCTTAATTTTACAAACTTTGAAGCTCAAATTTCATTGAGAGATCCTAATAACAAAACTAAGTACGTAGGTTCTGACGAAAACTGGGCAAAAGCTGAGGCCGCTATTGTAGAAGCTTGTAAAGAAAAAAATATGCCAGCAAAAGTAGAATATGGCGAAGCAGCATTCTATGGACCAAAACTAGACTTTATGGTAAAAGATGCTATTGGTCGTAGATGGCAATTAGGAACTATTCAGGTGGATTATAATTTGCCAGAACGCTTTGGCTTGGAATACGTAGGTGAAGATAACCAAAAACATCGTCCTGTAATGATTCACCGTGCGCCATTTGGTTCTATGGAACGTTTTGTGGCTGTGTTGATTGAACATACAGGAGGTAAATTCCCATTGTGGTTAACTCCAGAACAAGTGGTTGTACTTCCAATTAGTGAAAAATACAACGATTATGCAAGAAAGGTTGTAGATTTCTTGGATAAAAAAGATATTCGTGCCGTAATCGACGATAGAAACGAAAAAATAGGTCGTAAAATTCGTGATAATGAGGTTAAAAGAATACCTTATATGCTTATCGTTGGTGAAAAAGAAGCAGAAAATGAAGAAGTTTCTGTAAGAAAACAGGGTGAAGGTGATAAAGGTTCAATGAAAATTATTAACTTTGCCGAACTTTTAAAATCAGAAGAAGAACAAATGATGAATGGATTTATTTCATAATCATCTGAAACAATAGATAAATTAACAATTTTAAAGACAGAAAATTATCGAATCGAATAAAGTTTTTGAGAAAAGAGATTCTCGTAAATCAGAATCATCTCATAGAGTAAATAATGCGATTACCGCAAAAGAAGTTCGCTTGGTAGGCGATAATGTAGAACAGGGTGTGTATTCAATTTCTGAAGCAATGAGAATTGCTGATGAATTGGAACTAGATCTTGTAGAAATTTCTCCTAACGCAGCGCCGCCTGTTTGTAAAATTGTTGATTATCAAAAATTTTTGTATCAACAAAAGAAACGCGAAAAAGAACAAAAAGCTAAGGCTGCTAAAGTTGTTGTAAAAGAAATTCGTTTCGGTCCTCAAACGGATAATCACGATTACGAGTTCAAACTTAAACATGCCAAAGGATTTTTGGAAGAAGGTGCTAAAGTAAAAGCTTATGTATTCTTCAAAGGTCGTTCGATTTTGTTTAAAGAGCAAGGTGAAATTCTTTTGCTTCGTTTTGCAAACGATTTAGAAGAATTTGCAAAGGTAGATTCAATGCCTGTGTTGGAAGGTAAAAGAATGATATTGATGCTTTCACCTAAAAAGAAGTAACTAATATTTGTTATATATAATTTATAAAATTTAAGTAAAATGCCAAAGATGAAAACTAATTCCGGTGCCAAAAAAAGATTAACTCTTACCGGATCAGGAAAAATCAAAAGAAAACATGCGTTTAAACGTCACATTTTGACTAAAAAAACTACTAAACAAAAACGTAACTTGACTTACTCAGGTTTAGTAGCAAAATCAGACGAAAAGAATGCAAAAATGTTGTTGTGTCTTAAATAATTTTTATTTAGACGAAAAAATTTTTAATTATTAACCGAATGTATTAGCTTGAAGTTTTCATAAAATGAAACGCTAACATTCAAAAATGAAAAATTATGCCAAGATCAGTAAATCATGTAGCTTCAAGAGCTCGTAGAAAAGAAATCTTAAAATTAACAAGAGGTAATTTCGGTGGAAGAAGAAACGTATGGACCGTTGCTAAAAATACTTGGGAAAAAGGTCTTCAATACGCATTCCGCGATCGTCGTAATAAAAAACGTAACTTCCGTGCATTGTGGATTCAACGTATCAACGCTGCTGCAAGATTGGAAGGTATGTCTTACTCAAAATTAATGGGTGCTCTTCACAAAAACGGTATTGAAATTAATCGTAAAGTGTTGGCAGACCTTGCAATGAACAACCCTGAAGCATTCAGTGCAATCGTTGCTAAAGTTAAAAATGCTTAATCATTTTTGATTATATCTAAAGAGGTCAACCGATCGGCTGACCTTTTTTTTTATAATTTTGAAGACTGATGGCTTAGAAGTTTCCTCCAAACTTATTTCCTTTAAATATGCTAAGAAAATTACAAGTACTATTTTGGTTATTGATGACTCAAGTTGTATTGGCTCAAAAATACGACATGAGGGCAGTTTGGATGGCAACAGTGGCAAATATCGATTGGCCTTCACAACCTAATTTGTCTGAATCTGAACAAAAAGCAGAATTGATTTCTTTATTAGACGAATACGAAAAAGATAAGATCAATGCAGTTGCATTCCAGATTCGACCAAGCAGTGATGCTTTTTATTTCTCAAACTTAGAATCCTCTTCCATTTGGTTGAATGGACAAGATTGTCCTAATTATGACGTACTCGATTTTTTTATAAATGAGGCACATAGTCGTGCTATGGAAGTCCACGCATGGATAAATCCTTATCGCGTAACAACTTCTTTAGATACTCTAAGTCTGCCACATGACCATGTGTTTTATACTAAACGACACTTAGTTCGTAAGTATTTTTTACGTTATTACCTTGATCCAGGTTGTGCAGAAACTCGTGAATATCTTAACTCTGTAATTAAAGAAATCGTATCTCGATACGATATCGATGCGGTGCATTTTGATGACTATTTTTATCCTTATCGTGTGGCTGGTTTGGAATTTCCCGATGAAGATACCTTTATTAATAATAATCCTGATAGTATTGCTTCTAAAGATGATTGGCGCAGGAATAACGTTAATCTTGTAGTGAAAGAACTTAGGGAAACCATTAAATCGATAAAACCTTGGGTACAATTTGGTATTAGTCCTTTTGGCGTATGGAGAAATATTGCTAATGACGAAAGAGGTTCAAATACCCGTGCTGGTCAGACGAATTACGATGACTTATATGCAGATGTTTTGAAGTGGATAGATGAAGAAACGGTTGATTATATTGTTCCTCAATTGTATTGGGAAATAGGAAAGGAAGTGGCTGATTATAAAATTCTTATTGATTGGTGGAATAAGTTGTTTGAAAATAAAAATGTCAATTATTACGTTGGACTTTATGCTTCGGGTTTGGAAGTAAATAAAGCTAAAGCTTGGCGTTCGGGTAACGAAATTATTCGCCAAATGAATATGTATAAGGATTATGATAACATACAGGGAACGTTTTTTTATAGTAGTAGTCGCTATTTGAAAAATCTGGCAGGTTTGCGCGATTCTTTAAATACTCGTTTTTATAAGTATCATGCTCTTGTTCCTCCTCAAAAGGGAGTAACTAAAAAGAATGAGTTTGCTCCTTTTGATTTATCAATTGCAGAGACGGACTCTACTTATGTATTGGATTGGAAATGTAATACGCCAAAAGATTCGATTTTTTGTTATGTTGTTTATGCTTTAGATAATCAATCTTCCGATACTATTGATATTTCTAATAATGTCAATATCATAGCAAAAACAACAAAAACAACTTTTGTTATAGATAAATCAACTATTTTATCGGAAGATACACATTTTGTCGTTACGATGGTGAATCGTTATCGTGTTGAAAGTCTGCCATCAGATGCCGTATTAATTCCTAAAAAAGAAGAAATTCCCAATGTTATAGAGGAAGAGGATGAACAATTCTTTTAGTAGAGAATATCTATAAATGATTTAGTATAGTAATTCTTATAGACTATACTATAGACTTATTTGCAGCTTGACCGGTAAATGTCAAGTTTGTTGTATATACGTCTGTAATGATAGTATTTATACACCGGAAAATTTAGTCTTCAGGTTTGAAGAATTCGCTTGAATAAACACGCAATTTGAGCGGCGATTTCGTATTGTTTTCGTTGCGAAGAATGACACTCGAAATAGAAGATGTAGGTTTTACGAACGTACTTGAAGCATCTCCATAATTTACAGGAGCAAGTATCATTACACTATCGCAAGTTTCATCAATAAGCATTTCATTGATGTAAGTAGCAATTTGAAATTCATAACCTTGAATGGTGTCTCCATTTACAATATGAGTACAAATGTTACTCATAACAGCGTATTTAGAGTTGATAGAACGCTTGTTTTCAAAGTAATCGGTAGCATAACTCTCTCTCACCATCATAAGGAAAGTAGGGCGATAAGGAGTTGTATTATAATTTTCAATATTGGTCATTTCAAAGAAAAGGGTAGCATTGTTGATGAAAGCACCTTCACCTTTGTTGAGTGTTTCTCTAATTTTAGAAATAGGGAACGTGATTTCTCCGTAGATTCCTGCTGGACTTTTTATCATTAAAACTGAATCAACATCAGGGATACTTTCTTTGATGTTTACATTGTTAATCATTACTAATCGCTTGGTTTCTTGATTATTAGTGATTAATGTGTAAGTCTTTTGCTCTCCGTTTTCGGTGTAGTAAAAGGTGATTTCAGAATCGAAAATACTAAACAAACAACCTATTGAATTATCTAAAGTGACATATAATCCGTGAAACAATTCTTCAAAGGTGTCGTTGTTAGCGAATGCACTAGCATCTGCATTTATAAATTGGTCGGCGAAACTTTTGTCGAGAGAGCAACTAAATTTGTAGCAACTAATTGAGTCAAGTTCGCTGTGATAATAATAATAAGCATCATAACTACTGTTGGGAATTACGATTGTACTTGCAATTAAGTCGCCGATATATTTTTTAGGGTCAGTATTAGTAGAATCGGCATCGTTGAATGACGAGTTGAGTTGGTAAATCAA
>Ga0247610_10005063_pt1 | contig 13945 bp, 7 predicted proteins | sample 174DNAGHGhighgp2_FD_193483 | JGI IMG/M metagenome (GOLD analysis project Ga0247610, IMG submission 193483) | Sheep rumen microbial communities from Palmerston North, Manawatu-Wanganui, New Zealand - 1742 DNA GHGhigh gp2 | ecosystem: Host-associated > Mammals > Digestive system > Stomach > Rumen ... | reverse complement strand
TGCCGAAGCGCCTGGCTTGAGCGTCGAGAAACTGGCACCCACCATGCAGGCCACTTCGCGCTTGCTGTGGTTCATCTATATCGCTCTTACGTTGCTGTGCGCTTTCTGCTATCATCTTGGCCCGATGAACAAGTTCGATGCCGTGTGTCATGCCATGGCGACTATCGCGACGGGTGGCTTCAGCACTCATCAGGCTAGCATCGGCTATTTCCAGTCGACGTATATCGAATATATATGTGTGTTCTTCATGCTGCTTTCGGGCATCAACTTCGCCATGTACCATTTTCTGCTCAATGGTCGCTTCGACGTGATCAGGCGCAACGAAGAACTGCGTTGGTACCTGCTGACCATCCTCGGTTTCACCTTGTTGTTTGTCGGGCGTTTCTATTTTGCCCCGCGTTTCAGTGTGATCAGCGACACTCAGCTGGCTTCGCATCCCGAGACGGCGGGCGACCGCATCCGCACGTCGTTGTTCCATGTAGTGGCCTTGCTGTCGAACACGGGCTTCCAGGGCAGCAACTACGACTACGATAGCTGGGGCCGTCTGTTCCTTATTCCTACTGTCCTTTTGATGATTGTGGGCGGCTGCGCCGGCTCCACCAGTGGCGGCATCAAGATGGTGCGTGTCATTGTGCTGTTTAAGTACATCAGGAAAACCATCTATGAGTTGATACACTCATCGAGTGTCTATAACGTGAAGGTGTCAGGACAAATCGTCGACGACCAAGCCTCGAAGCGTGTGGTGTCGTTTTTCTCGTGGTTTCTCCTGCTTCTTGTGATCAATGTGATTATGCTCTCGGCAGCGGGGATGAGCATCGAGGACAGTGCGGTGTCGTTCCTGACCTGTTTCAGCAACTATGGCCCCGGTACGGGCATCACCGGACCGAGTGGCACGTTCGACAACATCCCCGATTTCGCCAAATGGCTGCTCTCGTTCGACATGATGGTGGGGCGTTTGGAGATTTTCACCGTGTTGCTTCTTTTCTCCCCAAGCTTTTGGCGCACGAACAAGTAAAAACAGAAAAGCCGACGCGGTTTGCATCGGCTTTCGTTTTGTGGAGGAAGTGATTATGATTACTTCGCTTCCATAGTCGTGGTGCCCACCATGGTCACAGGGATGCTCAGGCCTTGCTCGCTGATGGTCATCGAGATGTTGGTCTTGAGGTTGCTGCTGACGATGAAGCCTGTTTGCGCGCTGATGCTGGCAGTGCCGCTGTAGGTGCCGCTGATGCCGTCGCCGCCCTTAGAGGTGCTGCTGGCGTTGTTGCCCTTAACGGTGCCGCTGATGTTCACGTCGACGCTCTTCTTCGTGACTTTGGTGACGGTGTAAGTGTAGTTGACTTGCATCTCGGTGTTGTTGACGTTCTGGTTCTTGCTGAAGCTCCAAGTGCTACCTACTTTTACTTCTTTTGCAGGAAGTTCGATGATGCAGGCACCGATTTGGCTCATGTCGAGGTCGAGCGAGTCGATGACGTTGCCCAGGGCATCGTAGGTGACATGACCCACTTTCTTGATGGCTGCGTCCATTTCCTTGGTCTGGCCGGCCAGCATGGGGCTGGTCTTTTCGGGATGTTCGGAATCGTATTCCATCTTCATGCCCATGGAGGACATGCTCATTTTGATGGCTTCGATTTGGGTGTCAAACTTCGATACCTTGTCGGTGACGCTCGTTGCTGTGAAGCTCTGGCGTATCTCCATGTTTTGCGTCTGGTTCATGGTTTGGCCTTGCACTTCCATCATCATCATCATGTTGGTTTTGGTGCTCATGGTGTAGGTCTTGCCTTGTTGGGGCTTCAGCCTGAGGGTGACACCGTAGTCGGCCATGAATGAAAGGGTTGCGAGTCCGATGAGGACCAATGCCACGGGGGCAATTCTTCTAATGGTTTTGTTCATTTTTTGAGGATTTTTAGTTTAGTAAAGAGTTGATTGTTTGATATGTCGTTTTTGTGCATGTTTAGTTTACATATTGGACGCGAGATTACGGGACTATGACTTGTGACAATGACTATGGCCACTGACAGATTGAAGTTGGACTTAATGGCTTTGATAAGGCGAACCATTTGCCCAAAGAAAAGCCCGCAAGCTCTTGAACTCTGTAAAAGTGGTCATGGTCATAGTCAATGGTCATAGTAAAAAGTCCCGCGTCAAAAAACATGTAGTTCAAATTTGATTAGTTACTTAATAGTATCAAAGAGTTTATGGTTTAATGTGCTATGACGAACCTTTTCGTTTCGCCGTTGGCTGACCTTACAAAATATATGCCATTCGGATAGTGGGCGGTCGAGATCCTTGTTTGGTTGCTGTCGACGATGGTTTCTTCAACCAGTTGTCCCAAGGCATTGTAAACGCTGATTTGGCCGAGGTTATCGCCTGCAACGCTCACGAAAGCATCGGCTGGAACAGGGGAGAGGCTGAAGGTATTGCTTTGTTCTTCAACGCCATACGAGGTCTCATAATAAAGCTCGATGGTGTAGATGCCAAAGTCGGTGTCGACGAAAATCGTGCCGTAAACATCTTGTTGGCCTTTGATGGTAGGAGAAGCAAACACCTCGAATTCAACGGTTTCCATGACGGGAACGATGAAGCCTGTGTTGGCGATATTGTTGCCTTCATAAAGGAACTCGACGATGAAGTTCTCGGCCCAGCAACGGTTGATGACCAGTTCTTCTGAGGTGTTGTTGGTGACGGTCACTGGCTCACCATGGGGCGAACAACCGTGGAAGTAGAGGTGAATCCTGCTGGGGCTGACGATGACCTCGTCTTCTCCGAAGCCTTGTGCATTGAGGCTGAAACACAGTATGAGTGCCGTAAATAATGTAAATAGCTTTTTCATTGTAGTTGTCGGAATGAATGTTATCAGCAATCCAACCGCAAAAATACAAAAATTACTTTCACACGGTTTGGAAAATTAATCCGAAATGACAATGCGCAGGGATTAAGCACATCGAGCCGCCCCAATCGGAGCGGCTCGCTTAGGCTTGTTGTCGCTTTGCGTCACTGCGAGGCACGAAGTAGTCCTGATAAACTGTTATGTGATTTGCTTCGCAAAGAAATCTTTAAAAATCTGATAAAAATCATTCAAAAATAATAGCAATTCCAATTTCTTTGTATATTTGCCACTGATTGTTCGGAGAAAAATCCGAGCAGTTGAAGGCAATTTGTGCTTGTATATAAAAACAAGTGCATTTCAAGTTTCCTAGCCTTCTTATGTGAATTTGCCGAATTGGAGGAGACTATAGGCATAGAAACCAAGAGATAAAATGAACCGACTTTACAAACTTACGACTTTGATGTTTTTACTGTTATCCAGCCTTTCGCTGTTGGCACAAAAGGCAGATGATTATCGTGCTGAGGCGAATAGAGGGGACAAAGTGGCACAATACAATTTGGGAGTTTGCTATTATCATGGCTATGGAGTAACCCAAGACTACAAACAGGCGGTTTACTGGTACACCAAGGCCGCCAACCAAGGGTATGCTATGGCGCAATACAATTTGGGAGTTTGCTATGATAATGGTTTTGGAGTAACCCAAGACTACAAACAGGCGGTTTGCTGGTACACCAAGGCCGCCAACCAAGGGAATGCTATGGCGCAATGCAATTTGGGAGTTTGCTATGATAATGGTTCTGGAGTAACCCAAGACTACAAGCAGGCGGTTTACTGGTACACCAAGGCCGCCAACCAAGGGTATGCCATGGCGCAAAACAATTTGGGAGTTTGCTATTATCATGGCAATGGAGTAACCCAAGACTACAAGCAGGCGGTTTACTGGTACACCAAGGCTGCCAACCAAGGGGTTGATGTGGCGCAAAATAATTTGGGAGCTTGCTATTATGATGGCGAAGGAGTAACCCAAGACTACAAGCAGGCAGTTTACTGGTACACCAAGGCCGCCAACCAAGGGTATGCTGCAGCACAATCTAATTTAGGGGATTGCTATCTTCAAGGAAAAGGAGTGGACGAAGATGACAAGCAGGCCTTTTTTTGGCACAGCAAGGCTGCTGACCAAGGGCATGCCTGGTCGCAAATGAGATTGGGATACTTTTATTATTCTGGCGAAGGGGTGAACAAAGATTACGGACAAGCAAGATATTGGTCGGACAAAGCCCTTAACAATCCAAAAGCCAGCGAACTGGCCAAAACCTTTGCAGAAATGACTATTCTATTTTTAGATGATGATAAAGGTTCAACAACGAACACGACTTCATCTAATGGCCAAGCATCCCAAAACACCTCCACATCCAGCAAACCCACTGCCAATACTGTTGTAACCAACCTTTCCAAAGGTGAGTGGCGGACAAGCATGAGGAAAGTAGTCGATAATGTAACGGAAAAATACTCAGATGACGTCTATAAAGGGCAAAAGTCAAATGGTAAAAGAAATGGCATGGGCGTTTATAGGTGGAATAGCGGGTCATATTATTTTGGAGAATGGTCTAATGGCGATATGAATGGATATGGACTCCGTGTTTGTGGTGAAGGAAGAGCCATAAGCAATTGTCCAGATTGCGTCTATTTTGTAGGGAATTGGAAAGATGATAAGAAATCAGGCAAAGGAACGTGTTACGATGAATACGGCAATTTGATTTACTATGGAGATTTCGCCAATGACCGTCCAACAGGGACTTACCCAACCACGGAAAGCTATTCGTCATATAAATTCGAATGCATTAATTACGAGTCAAACAACTCGGTATATATTGGAGAGACCAAGGATGGGAAACGCCACGGTTATGGTGTTTATATATGGAATAATTGGTATGGGAATGCGTGGTATGGCCATTGGGAAAATGATAAAAGGTCGGGTAATGGAATTGATTTGTTTTATGACGGCAGCATTAAATACGGCAGATGGGATGGTGATGAATACTATAAACCATCCAGCAATCCAACAAACAATAATTCAACAAGCAATACAACAACTAATACTGCAACTTCTAAGCCAAACACAACCACTGCCACTACGGACAAGAAATACACCCGTTGGCCTTATTATTATTCTAATCCTGTGTTTGGACTGCACTTTGGCTATGTCCAACGCGCTATGAAGATTGAAGGGATTGACGCGAGGTATAATGTTTTCGGCGAGGTAGGAGGCATGAATGGCTTCCAGGCGGGCTTTTTCTTCCATTTGTTCAAGAAGAGCTTGGTCGGTTTGGCATTCGGCGTGAATTATGAAATGTATTTCGCCTCTGGATCCAGTTCTCAGAACTATTACAGCAAATACAAAGAAATCAACCTGTATGCACCATTGGATTTGACTTTCCATATTCCTTTTTCCCCCGAGTCAGCCATGTACTTGCACGGAGGGTTGGGCTTCGATTATAGTTGCTACAATAAATTCACCTATCCAAATGAGACGAATATCTATGGCAGAAACGCACTCGACAGGTTCAACTTGTCGTATGAATACGGATTGGATGTGAAAATCAAGGGAATAATGCTCCATGCAAATTACCAAAAAGGCATCACGACGCATTATCCGTTTGGATTTGACCGTCCAACGAAATTAAATAAGTTTTCTGTAGGAATGTCATTTGTGTTTTAGTCATAATCAGCCATAACCCAAAATTGTTCCGACTTATGGCTGGTTATAGCATCATTTTTTGACAATTAGCAGGGATAATGCAAAACAAGCCGCCCCAATCGGAGCGGCTCGTCTTGTTGTCGCTTTGCGTTACTGCGAGGAACGAAGCAGTCTAGGCCGTCACCATAAATAATATACTTGAGGCCTGGATTGCTTCGTCGTGCCTCCTCGCAAAGACGCGAAGCGTGTCCTTAAAGTTTCGGTCCGGCAGCCACCAAAGCCTTGCCAGCGGCATTCGTCGTGAACTTCTCGAAGTTCTTGATGAAGCGTGAGGAGAGGTCTTTGGCCTTCTCTTCCCAGGCATTTTTGTCGGCGTAGGTGTCGCGCGGGTCGAGGATGTTCGGGTCGACGCCCGGCAATGCGGTCGGCACTTCGAAGTTGAAGTACGGGATCATCTTGGTCGGGGCTTTTTCGATTGAGCCATCCAAGATGGCATCAATGATGCCGCGCGTATCCTTAATGGAGATGCGCTTGCCCGTGCCGTTCCAGCCGGTGTTCACCAAGTAGGCCTTGGCACCGCTCTGTTCCATGCGTTTCACAAGTTCCTCAGCGTATTTGGTCGGGTGCAGCTCAAGGAAGGCTTGGCCGAAGCAGGCGCTGAAGGTCGGCGTAGGCTCGGTGATGCCGCGCTCGGTACCAGCCAACTTGGCGGTGAAGCCGCTCAGGAAGTAGTACTTGCATTGGTCGGGTGTCAGGATGCTGACGGGAGGCAGCACGCCGAAGGCGTCGGCACTGAGGAAGATGACATTCTTGGCGGCGGGACCAGCCGAGATGGGACGCACGTTCTTCACAATCTTCTCGATGTGCTCGATGGGGTAGGAGACGCGGGTGTTCTCGGTCACGCTCTTGTCCTTGAAGTCGATCTTGCCATTGGCATCGACGGTGACATTCTCCAGCAAGGCGTTACGCTTGATGGCGTTGTAAATGTCAGGCTCGCTCTCCTTGTCGAGGTTGATGACCTTGGCATAGCAGCCGCCTTCGAAGTTGAATACGCCTTCGTCGTCCCAACCGTGCTCGTCGTCACCGATGAGCAGACGCTTCGGGTCGGTCGAAAGGGTGGTCTTGCCCGTGCCGCTCAAGCCGAAGAAGATGGCGGTGTTCTCGCCCTTCATGTCGGTGTTGGCTGAGCAGTGCATGGCGGCGATGCCTTGCAGCGGCAGATAGTAGTTCATCATCGAGAACATGCCTTTCTTCATCTCGCCACCGTACCATGTGTTGAGGATCACTTGTTCGCGGCTCGTGACGTTGAAGGCCACGCAGGTGTCGCTGTTGAGGCCGAGTTCCTTGTAGTTGTCGACCTTGGCTTTCGAGGCAGTGTAGACGGTGAAGTTGGGCTTGAAGTCGGCCAGTTCCTCAGCCGTGGGCTTGATGAACATGTTCAGCACGAAATGTGCCTGCCAAGCCACTTCCATGATGAAGCGGACGGCCATGCGGGTGTCTTTGTTGGCACCGCAGAAGGCATCGACGACGTAAAGGTCCTTGCCCGAAAGTTGTTTCTTGGCGAGGTCTTTTACCTGTGCCCACACCTCTTCGCTCATTGGGTGGTTGTCGTTCTTGTAGCCATCGGTGGTCCACCACACGGTGTCCTTAGACTTGGCATCCATGACGATGTATTTGTCCTTAGGCGAACGGCCGGTGTAGATGCCTGTCATCACGTTGACGGCGTTGAGTTCGGTCAAAACACCCTTGTCGTAACCTGTCAGGGCGGGGTTCATCTCGTCCTTGAAGAGTTGCTCGTAGCTCGGGTTATAGTAAATGTTCTTGGCGCCGGTGATGCCGTAAGCGGCCAACGCGGCTTTGATTTCTTCGATGTTTTTTGCCATAGTTATTAAGTTTGTTAGTGATGTGTTCAATTCATGCAGCAACGCTGTTCTCATAAAGGTATTCTGGAGCTATGTCGATGCTTCCGTTCAGCCAAGTGACCGTCCATCCGTCGAGGTTGAAGCTGTCGAAAACGGCCTTGTCGCGTAGCGAGGCGAAGATAGGGTATTGCTCAATAAGAGGTTCACAGTCAAAAATCCTTTGGCTCCCGTCGTTGAAAGTTAAGGCCAGACGATAGCCATTGAGTTTTCGGGCTGATGTTACCCATTTGAGTTCGGTTGCTGTTTCCATAATTAATCCAAAGGTTGAATTTTTGAAGGTACGGAGCCTTTTTCCAATTTGTACCAGTTTTCCAACAGTTCATCCTTATGCATGTCGAGCCATTCGTATACCAGTTTCAAGGCACGTCGTGGCATTTCTCCTGTAACTTTACCTGTCTGAATGTCAATTAAAGCATGATACTCGTTGTACCTCACATGGAAATGAGGCGGGTAGTGCTCTGGAAAGTACATCGTGATGACGATACCGTAGAAATTGCTGATTTCTGGCATAAACTGATATTTGGTGCAAAGGTAGCGATTATTTCTTTTTGTCAAAATAGAAATAGCGTTTTTATTTGGTTTTGGTTCAAGATTTTGGATTGTCAGGATAAAAACCGTACCTTTGCAGCCCAATTTTTAATCTACTTTAACATCATTCTATGAACAGAACAATCCTGCCATTCTTGACAATGGCACTGCTAATGATGGCTCCTTTGGGAGCGAAAGCCCAAACGGGTATTGAAAACTATGTATCGGCTTCGGGCTATGTGATTTACCACTCACCAAGCGTTTATTCTCCCAATGGTGCGTACGCTTGGGACTTTGAACAAGACTTTGTGGAAGGCAACATTCTCGATTGGACCCTCATCGATGCCGACGGCGACAGTCACAACTGGCAACTGCCTTTAACCGACGGCATGGGCCACAATGGTTCCAATGGTATGTTGGTGTCGTATTCCTACGACAATGCGTCCACTTCGCCGCTTACCCCCAACAACTATCTTGTTTCACCTCGCATCACTATTCCTGAGGGTGGTATGATTAGTTTTTGGGCATCTGCCATGGATGAATCCTACCCTGCGGAGCATTTTGCAGTAGCCATTTCAACGACGGTCAATGACAGCCCTTCGGCATTCACCACGTTGCATGAATGGACTTTGGGTGTCAAAAGCAATCGTCAAGGCAACTGGTACAATTTTAGTGCCGACCTTTCCAATTATGCCGGTCAGGAGGCCTATCTTGCCATCCGCCATTTCAATGTGTCGGACCAGTTCGCCATTTGTATTGATGATGTCTATATCGGCGACGATAATGCAACTGCATTAATAGGAAGCGACATTGTGCTTGACGGTCAGGTTGTGGCCGAGAACCATCATGGTACTCATTATGTGTTGAATACCAATGGTTTCGCCGATGGCTCAAATCATACCACCACCATTCGCGCCCATTATGGAAGTGGCACAACGGTTGAAAACGCCTACGCCTGGACTTATCGCACTCCCGACCATTTTCAAGGCTCGCCTACGGGTCTTCAGGCCGATAGCGACGGCAATCAGGTGAGGCTTTCCTGGACACTGCCCGAAATGTCGGTGCCCTTTAATGTCGACGAACTGTATTACGATTTCGCCGATAGTACCCTCGCCGACCTCACGTTGATTGATGCCAACAACGACGGACGCAATTTCCGCGTGTATCCTTACGGTGGCGTGGGCGGCGGCAATTGCCTCAAGTCCGATTCGTGGATTGCAGGCATCGATAATGTCTATCCCGACAATTTTGTGGTCCTGCCACGCTTGACCCCGACCGAAACTGGCCTCATCTCCTTTATGACCGTCGACTGCGACATGCCTGGATTGGTGACCGACAAGGAGCATTTCGGCGTGGCCGTTTCCACTTCAGGAAACACCAACCCCAACGACTTCACTATGATTGCCGAATGGAACAGCACGGGCGAATACACCGAATACACCGCCGACCTCTCTGCTTACGCAGGACAGCAAATCTATGTCGCCATTCGCCATTTTAATACCGAAGGCAATGTGTATTACCTTTATGTCGATAACATCAAGGTGACGGGTATCCAAGCCAGTGTGATGCGTCCTGCCAAAGGTGCACTCGTTTACGCTAACGACGAACTGATTGCCACGCTCGACCATGGCGAGACCTCATTCAACCATGATGTGAACCGCTACACCTCTAATTATTGCATCCGTATCATCCAAGAGGGCAGCCAAGAGACAGGCGACTATTACGCCCTTGCTGCACCGCAATGCGCTGAGGCCGAGTTGATTTGTATAGCTCCTAAGAACTTGGACGCCAATTATGACGGACAAAAGGTGACGCTCACTTGGGAACGCGAGATTTTCATCGACTTTGAAGACGACCCTGCGGGCTGGACTTTCCTCGATGCCGACGGCGATGGTCAGATTTTCGGCATTTATAATGGTGGCGGCATGAACCCCGATGGCTCTGTCAACAACACGAATACCAATGCTTCGCTGAGTTCGTTCTCTTATCTCAACGGATTAGGCTCGCTCCAGCCCGACAACTATGCTTTCATGCCGAAAGTCAAGGTGATGGAGAACGCCAAGATAGTTTTTTATGCAGCAGGTTATGACCCGTCATACGCCGTGGAACATTTTGGCGTGGCTGTGGCTTCGAGCGATGGCATCGATATCAGCACCATTGCTGAATTCGACTCCAGAAATCCCTACCAACGCTATGAGGTGGACCTGTCAGCTTATGCCGGACAAGAGCTTTATCTCGGTTTCCGCCATTTCACCACGGTGTCCAACTATTCCTTGGTCATCGACAACATCACGGTCACCAATGCGGTGTGGGCAGGTACGGCCAGCACCACTTACGGTTATTACGTCTATCGTTCCACCAATGGCACCAATTACAGTCTGATTGGCATCGCCGATGGCAACAGCATGAGCTATGTCGACAACGACACCAGTGCGCCTCATTTCTATTATCAGGTGACGGCCATCAATTCTATCGCTGGCGGCACTTGCGAATCGGCCCCTGCCATGGCTGTCGACGGCATCCATGATTTCGTTTCGGTGACGACCGATGGCCTTAACGAAAACGAGGATGGAATCAGCGTTTATCCCAATCCTACCAACGGCGTTTTGTTTGTAGAGACGCGGCGCGCCACGTCTCTACAGAACCAAACCTACCGTATCACCAATCTGATGGGCCAAACCCTTATGTCGGGTCTCATCACCAACGAAATCCAGCAAATCAATGTTTCTGACCTGCCCAAGGGCATGTATTACATTTCCGTTGCAGGGTTGACGCAGAAGTTTGTGGTGGAATAATTCGAATTGATCTTTCAATTCTGGCCCTTCGATAGGCTTGCCCTTAAGCTTATAATAAAGCTAAGGTCCCTGAGCCTGTCGAAGGGCCGTTTAATTTATCAAGGTCCTTAAGCTTGTTGATTGGTCGGCATTTCTGGATTGCTTCGTTCCTCGCAAATCGAAGATTAGCTACGCTGAATCGGTGATTTCGACGTAGTCAATGCGCGAAGCGACAGTCAGAAGTCAAGGTTCCTGAGCCTGCGGTCCCTGAGGTCACTCGAAGGGTCGAAGGGCTGTTCATTAAAAAGTAAGTAAGTGTTCAAAATTAAATTACCTATACATTTGACGCAGGACTTAGGACTTGAGACTTAGGACTTGGGGCCATCCGTCCTCTGTCCTCAGTCCTCCGTCATTTATGTAAACTATTTTTGCTCACCTACTTATCAGTTATCTCCAAATCGAATGCCATTCTTCAACTAACCAGTCCCTGTCAGAATGGTTGGGTAACAGCTCGCTGAGGCGAGAACCCGTCAGCCGACGGAAAACCATCCATTGATAGACGAACAATGCCAGATAGGTCAGCGAGGTGGTGATGGCAGCGCCTTGGATGCCCATGCGGGGAATCAACAGGAAGGCGGCGACCACAGTGACCGAAAGGCCGATGAGCGAGGCATAGAGATTGTATTTTGGTTGGCCAGTACCTGAGAAAAAGTTGGCCATCACGGTGTGGGCCGAGAAGAAAACGACACCGGGTGCCATCAGCATGATGACGCTGCGAATGTCGCCAAACTCGCCTGAAAGCAGCCATTCGTAGAACATGGTGGGCAGCAAGCAAATGACCAGCATGGCAACAAAGGTGAGCATGACGGCCAGTTTTGTGAAACGTAAGGTGAGCTGTTTGCTGCGTTGTGCTTTTTCGGTGTTGCTCAGCACCGAAAGCTCCACCAATCCGATGCTGTGGCTGATGATGTTGACCCCCTCAGTGACTTGTGTGCCTGAGGCAAACACCCCGACAGGTTTTTCGTCGCAATGTTTGTTGAGAAGATACAGGCTCAGTCGTTTGTTAAGGGTCGTGACCAAGTTCGATAGTTGCGACAATGCACCGTAATGCAACATTTCTTTAAATGTGTTCCTTCTTTCTGGAGTCTTTGACTGAAAAAGAGTGGCATTTTTCATGTCTTGGCCTTCTTGTTTCAAGTTCTGGAACAGCAAGGCCCATCCGACAAGGGTCGCTATGGTGTAGCCGCACAATTGGGAATATATCAATACTTTTCCAATGCGTAGGTCGAGGGCGAAAATCAGCACGGCCATCATGGTGACTTGGGTGAGTATCTGAATGAGAAACAGCCAGTTAAAGATGTTGACTTTTCCTTTGCCCAAGAAATGGTTGAGGTTGAACTCATGCAGGGCATAGATGAAGGTTGCCGCAAGAATCAACGTGGGGTAGGTGTGGGGCACAATACGGTAGAAGAAGTTGGGGCTGAAGTGCATGACGTAGAACAACACCATGTAAACCAGCATCGCGAAGGCAATCCAACTGTAGGAGATGAGCATCAGCGTGGAAAGTCTTTTACGCGGGGTGAAATAAACCAACCCACTGCCAGCGATGACTTCGATACCTATTAATAAAAAGGTGATGTCGGTTTGCGCGATGAAGGCCTTGCCCCATTCAGCTGCACCGAGGAACTTGGTGCCCATGATGAGCGTGGCCAACTGTGTCAACGCGTTGACAGCACGAGCGGCTCCCGTTCCCAATAGCTTCTTGAACATGAGTGACTTAACGCTTCAAAAACTTCAACGAGTGGCTGCCGCCGAATTGAATGAAATAGATGCCCGAGGCCAAGTCGGCAATGCTGATTTCGGCATTGTCCTCGATGGTCATCGTCTTGACCAACAGGCCGTAGGCATTATAGATCTTCACTTCATTTTGTCCTTTCAAACCTTCGATGCGGATGATGTCGTTGGCGGGGTTGGGGTAGATGACAATGTTGTCCGTTTCGTTTTCATCAACGCCTGTTCCCTCAAAGAATGCGGCGAGGATGATGTCTTGATCAACGATAATTTCCTTGCGGTTATCGGTGCTGCCGTCGCTCCATTTCGAAAAACGGTATTCGTCGTTGGGAATAGCGACCAAGGTAGCGGTCGAGCCAGCCACGTAGATGCCTGTACCGAGTACATACCCTTGGGATTCGTCATAAAAGACCGTGACAGTATAGGACTGGACCGGAGTCTGTGCAAACGACGCTGTGTAGGTGGCATCGCCCGTGACGACGATAGTGCGTGGGTTGTCCATGTTGCCGTCTTGCCAACCTGTGAAGTGATAGCCGCTGTTAGCCATGGCTCCGATGTTGACGGTGGTTCCTACTGCGTAGGATCCGCTGCCGTAGACCGTGCCGCCCAAAGGATTGTCGCTTTCCACGGTGATGGTGTAGTTTTGTGCAACTGTGAAGTTGGCGGTGTAGGTGGCGTTGCCGTTGACCTCAATGGTGCGCGGGTTGTCGGTGTTGCCGTCATCCCAGCCCGTGAAAACGGCGTTCATCGAAGGACGGGCGCTGATTTCGACGGTAGTGCCTGCGGGGTATTCGCCGCTGCCGGTCACCGAGCCAAGCAAAGGATTGCTCGACACGACGGTGATGGTGTAAGTGGGCGTTCCGTTTTGGTGGAACAGTGCTTTGTATGTGGCATTGCCCGTCACGGTGATGTTGCGTGGGTTGGTGACGATGCCGTCGTGCCAGCAGATGAACATGTAGCCCTCGTTGGCTGTGGCAGTCAAGGTGGCAGTGGAGCCATAGTTGTAAGTGCCGCCGCCGGTGACGCTGCCGCCGTTTTCAGGATCGCTGCTGGTGGTGATTTCGTAGGTCAAAGGCGTAAAGACAGCGGTATAGGTGGCATCACTTTCCACAAACACGCTGCGTGGGTTGGTGATTTCGCCATCGTCCCAGATGTCGAACACATAGCCCGTGTTGCTGTGGGCGGTCAGGTGAATGGTCTCACCATAGTTATAAGTGCCACCACCATTGACCGTGCCGGCTCTTTCGGGAGTGACGTTGGTGCTGATCATGCATTGCCGCACCTCGAAATGCGCAGTGTAGGTCGCGTCGTCGGTGACGATGACGGTGCGCGGATTGGTGTAAACGCCATCGGTCCAGCCGGCAAAGGCAAAGCCGAGGTATGGCGTGGCCGAAATTTGGAT
>Ga0247610_10005062_pt1 | contig 13946 bp, 13 predicted proteins | sample 174DNAGHGhighgp2_FD_193483 | JGI IMG/M metagenome (GOLD analysis project Ga0247610, IMG submission 193483) | Sheep rumen microbial communities from Palmerston North, Manawatu-Wanganui, New Zealand - 1742 DNA GHGhigh gp2 | ecosystem: Host-associated > Mammals > Digestive system > Stomach > Rumen... | reverse complement strand
TCTAGGGCTAGGTGCACTAATAGGTGGTGGAGAACTCTTTGTCAATGGCGCGTGTGGCATAGCCAGATTAGCTGGAGTGAGTGAAGCTGTCATAGGACTGACTCTCGTTGCTGGCGGAACCAGTCTACCCGAACTTGCCACAAGCATAGTAGCAGCCCGAAAGGGGCAGAGCGCACTAGCAATCGGGAATGTCATAGGCAGCAACATCTTCAACATTTTCTTCATTCTGGGTGTATGTGCAACAGTTAAGCCTTTGGTCGTAACAGGACTTACAACACTCGATTTCGCTTTTCTCACTGCTAGTGCCCTACTCTTCTGGTTGTTCTCGCGAAGTAGCTACAAGTTGTCGCGTTTAGAAGGGACAATTATGATATTGGCATATGCAATATACATAGGTTGGCTTGTAATGTCTAAAAGTACATTCATCTAGTAATAATGGTATGTTTTACAACACAAATAGGCGTTTTCTGCGAAATTGGTAAACATTCAGCCAATATGTGTAATGCTTATATTAGATAATGTGTGTAATTTTGCAGCGAGATTTCAAATTGGACAAATGAGACAGATTCTTTCGTTTTTTGCAACAATGCTGCTCTTCTTATGCTCTGCAGACAACAAGGTGATGGCAGATGTTCCCCCTAATGTCGGCAAGACTTTGATCGTGTATTATAGCTACACAGGTAACTGTCGCGAGATTATGACGACGTTGACCAGTCAGATTGAAGCGGATGTAGTGGAGATTCAGCCTGCCGAAAAAGGACTGAGGTACGAAGCAAACGGTTATGCGCTTGGTACTGAGTTGTTGAATGCCATCAATGAAAACCCCGACGACATCAACAGTTATCCAGCCATCGATCCTGTTTCGACATCACTCAACGACTATCAGAACATCATCATCGTCACACCGCTTTGGTGGAGCCAAATGGCAGCAATCATGCAAACCTACCTGTTCCAATTCGCCTCAGAAATGTCAGGAAAGCACGTTGGAATGATTGTGTCGAGCCACTCCAGCAGCATCAGCGGAGTTGTCAGAGATGCAAAGCGACTTTTGCCCGATGCGACTTGGATGGGCGATGCGTTGTGGATAAACGCCAGCAATCACGCCAGACGAGCCTCGCTCATCGAGAACTGGCTGGGGACGCTCAATTTCGCAGAAGAACAAACCACTATGGATAAAATGTACATCACAATCGGAGAACAAACAGAGAGTGTGACACTTGTTGGAAACAGCGCGACGAGGGCATTAATGGAAAAGTTGAAGCAAGCTCCAGTGAAGGTGACGCTCAACAGCAGCGGCGGCTTCGAGATATGGGGCTCACTTGGTTTCTCGTTACCCACAAGCAACGAACAGATCTATGCCCAGCCTGGCGATGTCATCCTCTACAACGGCAGCAACATCTGCATCTTCTACGGCACAAACTCGTGGAGCTACACCCGTTTGGGCAAAATCGACGGTCTGAACGAGAGCGAACTACACTCATTCCTCAGAGCTGGCGAGAGCAATATCAGCGTCACATTGTCGCTCTCATCAGGCGAGACTGCAATCAAGACGTTCTCTGATGCTCCCTTAAAGGACGAGAACATCTATTCGCTGAGCGGTCAGAGAGTAGCGAAACCATCACATGGCATCTATATCAAAAACAACAAAAAGGTAAAGTTATGAAAAGAGTTGTAGTTATTTCCACGAGTCTTCGTCGTGGCTCGAACAGCGATATGCTCGCTGACAAGTTTGTCGAAGGTGCTAAAGCAGCAGGAAACGATGTCGAGAAAATATCTCTCGTGGGCAAAGACATTCAGTTCTGCAAAGGCTGCTTGGGTTGTCAAAAGCTGGGCCGCTGTGTCATCAACGATGACGTGAACGACATTATGGCTAAGGTACTGAAAGCCGATGTCGTTTGCTGGGCTACACCTATTTATTATTATGAGATGAGCGGACAGATGAAGACACTCATCGACCGCATGAATGCGATGTACGAACAGGACTATCAGTTCCGCGATGTATATCTTCTGACAACTGCTGCAGAAGACGAAACCGAGACGCCCAAACGAGCAGAGACTGGCTTGACTGGCTGGATAGATTGCTATCCCAAGAGCCGAATAGCAGGTACACTCTTCTGTGGTGGCGTAAACAATGCACGCGAGATTGAAGGAAACCCGAAACTGCAGGAAGCATTTGAATTGGGAAAGAAAGTATGAAACAAACTATATTAGCCGCAATCCTGCTGAGTGGGATGCTTGCAGGATGCACAAACAAAGAACAGACTAAAACAGAAGAAAATATGACAACATTGACGTTGACGCAGGAGTGGGACAAAGTGTTCCAGCTGAGCGATAAAGTGAATCATCGCAAAGTGACGTTCCAGACTCAATATGGACTGACACTTGCAGCAGACCTTTATACGCCAAAGGATGCTGAGGGAAAACTTGCAGCCATTGCCGTTTCTGGTCCTTTCGGTGCCACTAAGGAACAATCGAGCGGTCTCTATGCCATGAAGATGGCTGAGCGTGGCTTTGTCGCTTTAGCCTTCGATCCGTCATATACAGGTGAAAGCAGCGGTGAACCGCGTCGTACAGCCTCGCCTGACATCAATACTGAAGACTTCATGGCTGCTGTCGATTTCCTGTCGAAACAGGAAAATGTAGATGCAGACCGTATTGGCATCATCGGCATCTGCGGCTGGGGTGGTATTGCTCTGAATGCTGCAGCAACAGATACACGTATCAAGGCTACAGTTGCCTCGACGATGTACGATATGACTCGCGTCAGTGGAAACGGATATTACGACAGCGAGGACAAGGAAGAGTCGCGTCATGCTGCACGTGAGGCTCTCGCCAAACAACGCCTCTCCGACCCAATGGCGATGGCTGGTGGAGTCATTGATCCCCTACCCGATGATGCGCCTCAGTTCGTAAAGGACTACTACGATTATTACAAGACCAATCGCGGATATCACGTTCGCAGCGGCAACTCGAACGATGGATGGCGTGTAATCGGTACACAAGCCTATTCGAACAGCCGTTTCCTCTACTACATCAACGAGATTCGCTCTGCTGTCCTCGTGATGCATGGTGCTGAAGCTCATTCGCGCTACTTCGGCGAAGCAGCCTATCACTATATGGTGGAAGGCAAAGCTGAAGGTTACAACACCGTAGGAAAACCCAATCCTTGTCCAGAAAACAAGCAACTGCTCATCATCCCCAATGCCTCGCACTGCGACCTCTACGACGGAGGCTATACAGAACTGAAGGGACAAGGTCAACCGAAGAACATGATTCCTTGGGACACATTGGCCGAATTCTTCGCTCAGAATCTGAAATGAACCAATGAAACGATTGCAGGTAACCATTATAACAATCATATTGACCGCAAGCTCATTTGCTCAAGACATGTTAGTCCGTATCAGCGAAATAGAGGTCTATCCGCAGTACCTGAAGGAGTACCTGGCGTTTGCCAACGAGGTGGACCGTCTGAGTATGGAACGCGAGCCTGGCGTCGTTTGTCTGTTCCCCATGCAAAGTGCTAAGGACTCCACGCAGATTCGCATCCTTGAAATCTATGCTTCTCAGGAAGCATACCAGAGTCATATCCAGTCGGCCCATTTCCAGAAGTACAAGCAGGGCACGCTCCACATGGTGAAGAACCTGAACTTGCCCGATATGATTCCCCTCGACCCCGAAACGATGAAGCAGATATTCATAAAACAAAGATAAATGAAAACAACTATTATGCTCGCGGCTCTATTCATGATGTCGCTGCAAATGAAAGGACAGAATATGGCACTTACAACTAAACAACAGGCACTCGTATGCATCGCCGCTAACGAGGCAAAAGGCAACATCAACGGACTGAAAGCGGCCCTGAACGAAGGATTTGAGCAGGGACTGACTGTGAGCGAGGCTAAGGAGGCTTTGTCGCAACTCTATGCCTACACGGGTTTCCCTCGTTCACTGAATGCTCTCGGTGCACTGCAACAAGTCATCAAGGAACGTACAGAGAGTGGACTCCGTGTGGAGCAAGGTCGCGAAGCTGACCCCATGCCAAAGGACTACAATGCGTTGAAGCAAGGCACTGAGGTGCAGACACAACTTTGTGGAGGACAACCGTTTACGTACACATTCGCTCCTCAGACCGACTACTACCTGAAGGCACATCTCTTTGGCGACATCTTCGCTCGCAACAACCTGACGTTTGCTGAACGCGAAGTGGTGACGGTCTCTGCCATTTCTGCCCTACCCGGTTGCGAACCGCAACTGCAAGCCCATGTGTCCGGATCAAGGAATATGGGAGTCAGCGACGATGTGCTCAAGGCAATGCCAGCCCTGTTGGAAGCTAAGGTCGGAGCAGAAGAGGCTGAGCGTCTTCGTGGCGCTTTGGCAGTTGTTTTCAGCGAGGATTATACGCCTGTCCAGACGGTTGACTTCTCCGCTTGGCCCAAGGGCGAACCCAACCCTTATGGCAAATATTTCACCGGACAGAGTTATCTTGCTGATGTCGGCGGAGGTGTGATGAACGTCACCTTCGAGCCCCGTTGCCGCAACAACTGGCACGTTCATCATGGACAAGTGCAGGTGCTGATATGCGTTGCCGGTCGTGGTTGGTATCAGGAATGGGGCAAGGAAGCTGTTCCGATGACTCCGGGAACCATCATTGCCATTCCTGCTGAAGCAAAGCATTGGCACGGAGCTGCCAAAGACTCCTGGTTCCAACACCTCACTTATCACAAGGACGTGCAGGATGGAGCCTCGAACGAGTGGCTTGAGCCAGTATCCGACGAGGTTTACGACAAGTTGAAGTAAGCGGAATCGACTTCGCCTACTTTGTTTGGATCGAGGTCGATGCTGTAGGCAGACTGCTCTTGATGCTGACTTGCACTTTGCCCTTCGATTTGTTACTGCGAACGACGAGCAAAGCACGTCCCTTCCACGTCTTGACGCGAGGTGAAGTAGCGGGTTCGCGATCCTTCATATCGGCAGAAGCGAAGGCCATGAGTTGGCCCTGTCCTTTCACGGTTGCTTCGCAAGGTATGGCTGCATCGGGACAAACGCGACCCTTGCTGTCAACGACCTCTACGGTAACGTATGCCAAGTCCTGACCGTCAGCAGAAATCGTTTTGCGGTCGAGGCTGAGTCGCAGTCTGGCTGGTTCGCCAGCAGTGCTCAGCGTCACACTCTCGCTACCTGCTTCAGCACGCAATGTTCCTGCCTCATAGGGCACTTGGAATACGGCTTTGAACTCAGTCTGCCTGTTGACGGATTTCGTCCCAATCAGCTTGTCGTTCAGATAGAGCTTCACCTCGGGCTGTTTGGTATAGACCTCCACATCGACGGGTTTGCCTTCCCAGCCTGCCCAGTTCCAGCTCTCCCATGTGGGCCAAACACTCCACATCGTTTCCTTGATGTTTCCACGATATCCGTTGGGCTCTTTCACAGCCATATATAGAGCGGTTCCGTCGTTCCAAAGCATCTCGCGATAGTGGCTGATGGGTTTGCGCCAACCCGTGATGTCAACATCGCCGCAATAGGTGCCGTGCCAATCGGGTTGTCCTCCAGGAGCGAAACTCTCGCCTGGACGTTCTCCTTCGTAGTAATAGCGGCCAATGCCAGACTCACCGAGGTAGTCGAGTCCAGTCCACACCATATCACCCACGACATACGTGTTGTCGCTGACCGTAACCCAGTTGCGAAAAGCGTCGCGGGGATAGCTCTCCGTTTGCCACATCACGCGTTTGGGATTGCGCTGATGGTCGGTCTGGTGTTTGAAAATCATGTAGTTATAGCCGCCAATGTCGAGCACATCGAAGTGCGGATCGTAGATTTCCCAGTCGCGGTCCCAGGCACAGAGCGCTTCCGTCACGGGACGCGTCTTGTCGCACTCCAGAATGGCCTCCTTCAACTGCTTGGCAGTCTGAATGACGCGGAGTTCCTTGCGTTCGATGACCTCGTTGCCTATGCTCCAGGTGATGATGCTGGGGTGGTTTCTGTCGCGCAGTACCATCGCATGGACATCTTCGCGATAGCAGGAGTCGATCATCGTGGAGTAGTCGTACTTCAGTTTCGCTGTACGCCATCCGTCGAAAGCCTCGCCTATGACGAGCATGCCCAGAGAGTCGCAGGCGTCGAGGAAAGCCCTTGTGGTGGGGTTATGGCTGGTGCGGATGAGGTTGAAGCCTGCCTCCTTCATCAGTCGTACCTTACGTATTTCTGCAGCGTCGAAAGCCATCGCTCCCAGTACGCCGTCGTCGTGATGCACACAGGCTCCGTTGAGGAGCAGAGGCTTCCCGTTGAGCACAAAGCCCTTCTCGGTGTCGAACGAGAACGAGCGGATGCCGTATTTTGCCTTCTGACGGTCAATGACGGCGAATGATGTCTGACCTTCTGCATACGACTCCTTCAGTTCCACAGCCGCCTCATAGAGGTGAGGATTGTCAATGGACCACAGTTCCGGGTTCTGGACGGTGAAGGTTCCCGTGACGTTCTTCGAGCCATGAGCCGACACCTTCACAGGCAAGAGCTTATTTATGGAGGTCTTCTGCTGTGTGGCGCTGATGACAACGGTCGCTGCACGTTCTTCGTCCGACTCATTCTCGACCGTCACCTCCACCTGAACCGTAGCCTTGTCGGCCGAAACCTCGGGCGTCGTCACATAGATGCCATTCTCGGCAATGTGCAGGGCAGGCATCGTCTGGAGCCAAACGTGGCGATAGATGCCCGAACCCGAGTACCAGCGGCAATTTGGCTGTCCACTGTTGTCCACCTTCACCACCACCTCGTTCTCGCGATTGTCATTGTACAGATAAGGTGTGATGTCCACAGTGAAAGGCGTGTAGCCGTAGCCGTGCTGACCAGCCTTCTGTCCGTTCACGAAGACCTCAGCCCTTTGATAGACGCCTTCGAAGTGCAGCTTGGCCAACCCACCCTCTTTAAACTCTGAACTCTCAACTCTAAACTTCTTGTGGTACTCGCCTTTGCCTCCATGGAACCAACCTCCGCCAGTTCCCGTCTCGCCAGTTTCGGGATCGGGAGCGTCGTAGATATCCCAGTCGTGTGGCAGGTTCACGTTCACAGACTTCCCATCGCGAACGAACTGCCAGCCATCATCAAAGAGCCGACTCGTCTGTGCCATCGCCCCATTCCAAGCACAGAACATCAAAATCACCAACAAAAATAATTTCTTCATCATATTTTCCATATTTCTGCCTCAAGCTTTTGAACACAAATTATAGATATTGTGATGCAAAGGTAAACAAAAATCTAAAAAGTTCCAAACGAAATTCTAAAATTGTCCGTAAACTGTAAACGTTAACTTTAAACCGTCATCGTTGAACCCAAATCAAAAAAAATGTTCGCAAAATTTGCGAATTTAAATGAAAAGCCCTACATTTGCAATGTGATAATAGCAAATAATGGAAATAACATTTGAAAAAGACTATCTGCGCGAATTGTTCTACGATGGTAAGACAAGCGACAAACAACACCGTTATCAGCCAGAAATCATCAGAAAATATGTACGCGTCGTGAACATTCTCGACTCTGTAGATAAGCCAACCGACTTGTTTCGCTATCGCTCTCTACACTATGAGAAATTGATTGGTGACAAGGAGGGGCTGGAATCAGTTCGAGTGAACGACCAGTACAGGATTGAGTTCCGGACCTCTTCAAAGGGAGAAATCACTATCTGCAACATCACAGAACTATCAAATCACTATAAAAAGAAATAAAGGAGGAACACGATATGGGAAACTTAGGTTATGGAGCGTTTCCTACGCATCCGGGAGAGGTGCTGAAGGACGAGATTATGGAGCGTGGCATCAGTCAGCGTCAGTTGGCAGACAGTATGGGGCTGACCTATTCTGTGGTCAATGAGATATTGAACGGGCATCGCCCTCTCACTGCCAAGACTGCTCTCATGTTTGAGGCGGTTCTGGATGTGCCAGCCGATTCGCTGATGTATCTTCAGACGAAGTACAACATGCAGACAGCTCGAAAAGACACCTCCCTGCTCAATATTCTAAAAGGCATCAAAAGAATCGCAGCAGTATTCTGAAAAGAGGGAGTCTAGGGTCTAGAGTCAACTGTTAAAGTCATCGTTATCGTTCTTGGATGCTTTAGCACCTTCCGCCTGCGCCTGAGGCATTTGCCGAAGAAGGCGCGATTGTAGTCGCGGAACTTGCATGCTCTAGCACCACGGCGCGCTTTTAATGCGCGGAATTCGTTTTCGTTAGCGTTTTCGTTAAGGTTAGGGTTAACGTTATCGTTATCGTTCAAATCACCTCCCCTGCGTACTTCATCTTCTTTCCCAGCACCGTGCAGAGAATCATCTCGATGTCCTTCCAGAACGAATAGTGGCGGTAGTAATACAGGTTCAGCCGCACCTTGTCCGGATAGATCACATTGTCATTATACCACACCGCCAACTCCTGATCCGTCATTGCGTCAAAGTTAACGTTATGGTTAGGGTTAGCGTTAGAAACGAGTTCCCTCGCATTCGCGAGGTACTCGTCTTCCAGTCGGTACTTCAATGTCGCTGGTCCCGTGATGCCAGGTCGCAGCTTCAGCACATCGCGGTCTTCGCCTTCCAGCTTGTCCGCATAGCCGGGAACGTCTGGACGAGGCCCCACGAACGACATCTTGCCCCGAAGCACATCCCACAGCCCAGGCAACTCGTCGAGCTTGTAGTGACGAAGAGTTGCTCCGAAAGGCGTAATGCGATTGTCCCCAGCCACACTCACCGTCGACCAACCAGCCTTTTGGTTTTCGTTGACCTGCGGTCGAGCCTGCTCACGCTTGGCAGAGCTCAAATCTGTTTGGCTCTGCTCTCGCTCAATCGCAGCCTTATCGTTAGGGTTAAGGTTATCGTTATCGTTCTTTGACTCTTTAGAGCAAAGGCGCGCTTTTAATGCGCGGAATTCGTCATCGTTTTCGTTTTCGTTATCGTTTTCGTTAAGGTTAGCGTTAAGGTTAGCGTTAGGGTTAGCGTTAGGGTTAGCGTTAGGGTTAGCGTTAGGGTTAGCGTTAAGGTTAGGGTTAGCGTTATTCACCATCGTCCTGAACTTATGGCACTTGAACAGTTTGCCGTCCTTCCCCACCCTGTTCTGCACGAAGAGCACAGGTCCGCCCGGCATCTTCATCTTGATCAGAACCGCCACAACCAGCAGCACCGGCCAAAGGAAAAGCAAGCCAATGAAAGAAACAACTCTATCGAAAATATACTTTAAAACCATGTTTTTCAACCTTAACCTTAACCTTAACCTTAACCTTAACTATCTCTAAGAGAATGGATCAATCCATTAATTTGTCGCTCTATCTCTGCAAGTTCATCTAATAAATTATTATATAAATCTTGGCTAATATACCCAATATTTTTGGATATCATCAATTGGGTTTCAACTTCAAAAGCAGAACCCAATGAAGTATCTAGGAAATGTGCGAACTCTATATCAGAAGATCTAGCTGCCCCCTCAGCGATATTACTGCTTATTGAGACAACAGCCCTTTGCATCTGATCGCATAGACCCTTCTTTTCAAACCAAGGCATTTCAGAAGTAACCTTATATACCCTCGTAGCATAGCCAACCGCATCTTGCCAAACCTTATAATTCCTGAAGTTTCGTGCCTTCTTTATCTTCTCTTCCATATTTATTATCGTTAAGGTTAAGGTTAAGGTTAGCGTTAGGGTTAGGGTTAACGTTAAGGTTGTACAATTTCAAGAAACAATTCATCATGAGGTAGTTCTTCAACCACTTTTACATTACTTGCCGACATTGCCGAGCGGTACGACGCTACATTGTCCTTTGAGACCGTTTCAAACAGCCGAAGCCCAATTCCGAAACCCACATCGTTCAGCAGTCTGTTCATCGTGGTGCCTAAGCCTTTGCCGCGATAATTCACATCCACCATCCTGCCTCGGAAACCCCTGCCATGGAAGAACGAGCGGTTGAAGCAATAGCCTGCAATCTTGCCCTCGTCCATCACCAGATAGGCCAGGAAAGATTGGTTCCTCTGCAACTTCTTGATAGATGCCACATCGAACTTATGTGGCTTAAAGTATTTGTACGCCTCTTCTGGTTGAACGGAAAAGAAATCAGCGAGTTGTGATGCGTCAACTTCCCTCATGCGACAAATCTCGTAGCCCGTTTCGCTGACGTATTTCTCCATCACCTTCGGCTCGATGTCTTTCAATCTGCTCCCATACCGGAGCGAGAAAAGCCATGAGTTAATCGCATCGACCACATCCCACAGCCACGGCATCCTGTCCCTCAAGAAATGAGCAATCGCGTATAACATTACAATATCTACTTCTGCATGCAAAGATAGCGAGTTTGTCCGACACTGACAAATTTTGCGAACAATATTTTACAAAACAACCTTACCGTTACAGTTTACTGTTTAGAAAGTAAAGAGTCTACAGCCACTAGCCTCCAGACTCTGGACGCAAAGGTCACTTCTGAATTTCCAGAGGCGGCCTTTGTTGTTTTGATAACTTTATTTTATTTTTGCAGCGGAATTCCTTAGGGAGTTTCGCTGCTTCTTTTTTAGAGGCACGAAAACTGAGCACGGGCTCCCACCAGTCGCGTCATGCATCCGACAGGAGACTGGAGTGCGAGGATGTTCATTATAAAACATACTATTATGTTCGAAAAAATGAACATTGAGAATGAGAACGTTCAGCGGCCGGAAGTGCTGACTGGACAAGTGAACAACCATGCTCTGACGGTACGCGCTATCGTCAGCGAGGCTGTGAATCGGCCAACGAGCGAGGAGTTGGCAAAAGAAGAACGACTTGCGCTGCTCGAGTCGGCTCGCATCATGACTTCTACGGAGGTTGAGCCAGAGGTCTATTCGTTGACCGTGGATGGCGTGGGCATCTTCGCCCTTAGCGACATCCATGCGCTGAAGGGCAAACAGAAGTCGGGCAAGAGCGCGGTGCTGAAGATATGCACTGCGGCTTTGATGTCAGGACAGCAGTTCCGCGTGAAGTCGGAGCTGAAGGAGCCTGTTGTGCTTTTCCTCGACTCGGAGCAACAAGCGGCGGATGTGAAGCTCATCATCGATGAGGTGAAACACATGACGCAGCAAGAGGACGACTACATCGACAGTCATCTGCTGCTCTACTCGCTCCGTCGTATGAGCTATGACACATTGCTCAACGACACACGCCTGCTCATCGAGAAGCATCATCCGATGGTGGTCTTCATCGACGGCTTGGTGGACTATGTGGCTTCCTTCAATGATGAGGTGATGTCGCGACAGTTGATACGCGATGTGTTGTTCCTGTGCGAAGAACACAAGTGCGCTATTGTCAACGTCCTCCACGAGAACAAGGCGACCGACGATGAGAATATGCGTGGCCACTTGGGCACCGTGCTCTCGCAGAAGGCCGGCACTGTGCTGCAGTGTCAGAAGAGTAGGAGTGGCATCATCAATGTGACTTGTCCCGATGCTCGTCATGGTACTATGCCGAGGTGGACGATTCGTTTTGACCAGGATGGACATATGGCCGATGCTGATGCCGAACACCGTCAGGAGTTGCAGGCTGCCAAAGAGCAGCGTGATGCGCAGCGTCAGGCAGAAAGGGATTTGATAGTCAAAGGGCGATTGGACGCTGCCCTTAGCCTCATTCGTGTAAAAGGTGGCAGTGTCCCTCGCAGTGAGCTGACCGCCATGTTGGTTGAGAAGTTGAGTCTTTCGCGACCAGTCGTTTCGAGGTTCATCTCTCAAATGTTGAAAGATGGCAAACTTTTCGAATCAGGAAAGAATGTCATGGATTCCGAAAACATCGTCATTCCATTCTGAGACAGAGAACACGTTCTTGTGCGTTTGTTCTTCCTCCCTTATATATAGGGGAAGAACGAACGAACAGGAAATTCACAAAGAATGAACAAAAAAACAAGTTGATTATGACAACAACAGATTATCGTTACAAACTCGAGACGCCTCGACTGACGGGACGTCGGCAAGAGAAGGTCATTTGTCCGCATTGCGGCAGGAAGAGCTTCGTGCGCTATGTTGACACGCAGAATGATTGTCAGTATGTGGCTGACGAGGTTGGCAAATGTGACCACCAACATTCCTGCGGATATCATTACAAGCCCTCGGAGTACTATCGCGACCATGCGTGGGCGAGGCCGGCGAGAGATAATTCTCAATTTTCAATTATCAATCATCAATTGAAGCGAAGTACGTCAATGCCACCTCTGCAGCCTTTACCGATGGAACTTGTAGAGCAATGTCACTCACCTAAAAACACATTCTGGAGATGGTTCGAAACTGAGTGTGCTCAGAAGTTGAACCTCGACCCTGCTATCGTCCGACAAGTCTATGAGGACTACTACGTCGGAGCTGACTCACGCAGCAACGTCATCTATTGGCAGATAGACGAACAACTTCGTGTCCGCACAGGGCATATCATGCAGTATCAACAGGACGGCAAGCGTCATGACGGCTATCAGAATTGGGTGCATAGTGACAAGAATTTCAAGGACAAAGTGCCGGAAGGCTTTGTGCTTCGTCAGTGCCTCTTCGGACAGCATCTGCTGCCGCAGCGACCAGAGGCTCAGGTTTGTCTTGTGGAAAGCGAGAAGACGGCTATCATCATGGCTGCCTATCAGCCAGAATATCTCTGGTTGGCTACAGCGGGCAGTGGTGGACTGAGTCCGGAAAAGGTAGAATGTCTGCGGAATCGGCGCTTTACGCTTTTCCCTGACAGCGGCTGTTTTGATAAGTGGCAGAAGGTAATGGGAAGGACGGAAGGCATGCAGTACACCATCTCCAACAGGCTGGAATAATATCCTCAAAACGCCGACCTGGCAGACCTACTTCTCAAGCCTCCATAAGAGGCAAAAAAACTTTCATTTTATGTGAAAATAATTGACAAAATATTTGGAATTTTCGCAAAAATGTTGTAAATTTGCAGTGTGTAAGAGAAAGACCTGAAAGCAGCTTCTTAAAGGAATTGGGCCCGCCAGTCTGTCCGGAAAGATTGGCATTCCGGAAGAAGATGCCTAAGGTCTTCCGAAAACACTACACGTGATGTTTGCAAACTTCACACGTGATCTTCGCAATCTTCACACGTGAAGTTTGACGACGTCAAACTAGAAGCCCCTCTCTAACTCCCCCAAAGGGGAGGACAAAGGGGAAGAGAGAATTAACAAGAACAGCTTATGAGCTTATAAGCTTAAAAGCTTACAGGAAGGCCAACAGTAAGCAGGACTCCGAGCTTGCTCGCCTGCTCCGCGACTAAAATCGCGCCTTGGTGCTAGAGCATCCTAGAATACCTACGGAGCGCAAGAAGCAGTAAGCAGTAAGCAAATTTAAAAACACTTTTGCACCCGCTATCCTCTCCGCGGAATACAAAACTCCTCCCCCAAAGGGGGAGGTCGGGAGGGGGCCGCTATGATCAATTACAGTATCGCTATCATGTCGTGCAAACCTGGCACGAAGAAGACGGAGCAGACTTACTCCACCAAAGCCTACGGTACCGCTCAGATTCACGAGAACCTCGATCTGGACGACTTCTGCCGTCACATCGCCGACCACAACTCGCCCTTCTCCAAGGGCACAGTGAAGGGCATTCTGACCGATGCAGTCGCCTGTCTCAGGGAGCAGCTCCTTGCTGGCAACAAAGTCAGTCTGGGTGACCTCGGAGAATTTCATTGTGAGCTCGCTTGCGACGGAGCCGACACCACAGAAGAGTTCAACGCCCAGAAGATCAAGGAGGTCAATGTGCGCTGGACGCCCGGCCTGGAGTTCAAGAACCTCCGTAAGGACGCCGTCTTCAACCTCGTCCCCAGTCGCAAGGCCCAAGCCGACGCCATCGAGGTGATCAGGAACGAAGAAACTATTCAGGGACTCGAATAGTGCATAGTTCATAGTGCATAATTCATAGTTATGACTCGTGGAGAACTCAACTGCAATCCGCTGAATATTCGGCGGGTTGCAGGTACTAC
>Ga0247610_10005058_pt1 | contig 13951 bp, 12 predicted proteins | sample 174DNAGHGhighgp2_FD_193483 | JGI IMG/M metagenome (GOLD analysis project Ga0247610, IMG submission 193483) | Sheep rumen microbial communities from Palmerston North, Manawatu-Wanganui, New Zealand - 1742 DNA GHGhigh gp2 | ecosystem: Host-associated > Mammals > Digestive system > Stomach > Rumen... | reverse complement strand
CTATCTGGTCAGCTATCTCACAGATGTATTTGTTGCGAGCTAAAGCAGTCATCTTTGATTGACGGACAGCGTTAGTTGTTGATATAATAAGAAGACGGTTTCCGTCTAAAAGTGTCTGCAGTTCTTGCGGAAACCCATTGCGGTTTTAATTGATTTTATTCAATAGTTCCTGACTGGTAATATCACGCATCAAAGTAAATGCGAACCATTTCTTTCCTAGATCTTTGATGCTGGCCCCGATGTGATATACTTCTTCATCAACGAGCAAGAACCTATCGTGTGCCCGATTAAATGGTTTCACTTCAATGTGAGGATATTGGGCATTATGACGGGCTATATCGAGTTGCAATTGCTGAGAAAGATGCTGGGTATAAATAGTAGCAGTAACGTCAGATTCTCTTTTGTCAAGCAAAGTCAAAACAGTCTCATCCACATAGTTGTCTATCAAGACAATGCTCATTTTGGCCTGGCGAACCAATCCGCAAACGAACTGATAGGCATCAAATATTTGCCCCTCAAAAAAGATACCCTGAGTAGCGGGTGTGTGTGCATCCAGACGTTTAAAGACCTCATCAATCCTCTTGTCTGTTTCAATTTGGTGATGTTCAATATTTGCTATACGTTGCGAAACATCCGATGACGAAGGAGGGAAATCATAAGATTTCGTAAATGCACGCATAATATATATGTTTGCATCAATAGCCGTTTCCGAATTGAGCACGCTGCTTAGCATTGCTATACCATTCTTGGTAAAAGCATAAGGGGGATATTTACTATGCTGGCCACGCCCATTACTCTTTATGGTGCTATTTTTGCACCTTAAAGAAGCATACTCTTCTTTTGTTAGTTCAAACATAAAGTCATCTGGAAAACGCTTGATGTGATTTCTGACCGATCTTTTAAGATACTTCGTTTCTTCCTCATAAAGCATAGCCAGATCGCTGTCTATCATAACCTTCTGTCCTCTTACCACATAGATAAGATCCTCTATGTTAATCTGTTTGAGGTGCAGATTTTGCACCACAAAAGCGTCTTAACTAAGACGTTTTTCTTTTGCCTTACGCCTTTTCCCAGAATCTAAATCCTTTGAACTATCCATGCCCTTCATAATAACAAAATTTAGTGTTAAACAAAAATGATGGTGCAAAGATAGCGGTTTCTTTTGTAACCACCAAATCTTTGCACCACTTTTTGTATTTTATATCTTCCAGTTATTGTCTTTTGTCTCGAAATATCTTAAGACATTGCTGGCATCATCAAATATTGCCATCACCACCAACAATCTCCAGTTGCTCATTGTACCAGGTCTCTACAGGAACTTGTGACACCCAGGTGCCAGTCCCTGTGACTATTAAATAAAGAGTACTTTATTTTGAATAAACAGGAGGGAGCAGCATCTTTCATAGGGTACTGCTCCTTTGTTTTGATGACAACCAGGTGCCAGTCCCTGTGACTAGATCAGATACCAATACGTTCTCAGTTGCGCATAGGTAAGGCCTTGACGCGTCAGACCATTCGTGCTGAGTTGAACCAATTTCTTGAGACATTCCGTACAGACGAAATTTCTGAAGACATCTTTGTTGCCTGACTTCTTGCCAACTTTGATGATAATTCATAACATAATACTCTTTCCTATAAATTGTTCTATAAACGTTTTAAGACTACTCTTTTCATTAACGCCAACGAATACTATCTGGTCAGCTATCTCACAGATGTATTTGTTGCGAGCTAAAGCAGTTGCCTTTGATTGACGGACAGCGTTAGAAACAGAAATAACCAACAGACGATTTTCGTCTAACAACGCTTGCAGTTCTTGTGGAACCTGCTTATACATTTGGCGGGCTAACACAAGGATTATGGGACATCTGCTTTTCATCAGGAAATGCAGTACCTCGCGTTCCAGATGAGAACTGAAACCGCTAATCACACATTGCCCCTCGTTAGCCATGCTGACTGCCCAGTCATAGCACTTCAATACCATGTCTGGCGGAATGGTGCTTGCTGCCAAGAATGCAGTTTTAGGCACCCCTAGCAGCTCTTTGTTACCAAATAATACCATTTGTTGTTTACTATTCATTATTTAGCATCGGCAGTTCTCCTTCCTTAAATCGGTTTATTAATTATGAACTTCTATTTAGGGGTTTCTGGTTTAATATGAATAGTTTTATTATCCAATCCGTCGATATGCTCTAATAGATTTTGCTCAATATTAGCAAACATCGGATCCAAAATAAAATCAATGCCCTCTCTCCTTGCGAGTTTGGCAGCCGGCACAAAGTCAGCATCACCAGAAACGAGCACGATTCTGTCAACAAAGCGTTTAAAGGCTAATGACGCAATATCTACACCAATTTTCATGTCAATACCTTTTTGACGGATATCAACTGTTACATCCTCTGGCTGGAGATCCTTTATATCTATCTTACCTGCCAATAATTCCTTTACCCTTTTAGCATGTATGACCCAATTCTTATTATCTCTAAGTTCACCAAGTCTTAATGCAACTTTTCGCTTACGTTTAAGTTCCTCAAGGAGTTCTGTCCTGAACATAAATTCTTCGCTTTTGGAATAATCAACAGTCCTTTTACTGATTGGGTTTTGCATCCTTTTGCCAAAAGGAATACAATCATAGTAGAAGATACGATAAAGAACGTTACCTGCTCCCACATGTTTATGAGCAAATGTGTAAAGATAAGCTGCGACCTCTTTACCTGTCATAGTCCGTTCCCTGTTGTAGATAGAATTGAATCGTTTAATAAAGAAACCACCGTCTATCAATACGGCAATCTTTACTGGAGGCAAATCATTTCTTAAGTCCATAGTGTTACATTTAAAGTTAAAAATAATTGCTCGTGGGTCTGGCGCACCCATAATCCTGTATTGACGGGGCCTCCGTCATCGAGTGCACGTCTCCACGAGCGTAATCGTGCTGCAAAGATAGGAAGTATTCTCGAAACTTCCAAATATTTTTGCAATTATTTTATGTTTTAGCCTAATTTGGGTTCATAAATGGCCTGAAGTTGAACGCGTGTACTCTCATTGATATCATTCTGGCCATGGAGGATGTCTTCAATGTCGAGTTTCAACTCCTCAAAATCTTTTCGCAGTTGAGCCACATCGGCAGCAGTATTGGGCAATGAAGTAGCTATCACAAATTGTAAATTGCAAAAAGTTGCAGTCGGGATTATCCTCATCGTCGTTATTATAACAGATCAGTTCCAAAGCATCACCAAACGTTTCTGCTCTATGGTGTTGCCATCACCACCAACAATCTCCATTTGCTCATTGTACCAGGTTTCTACAGGAATTTGTGACACCCAGGTGCCAGTGACTATCCTCCCCATGACTACTGAATGCAATGCAATCTTGCAATATTTTATCAGATTATTTGGAGAGATAGATTTTTCTTTGTATCTTTGCAACCGAAAGCATCAAGAGCAGTCGCTCATAAAGGAGCGGACTCGCCAACCGAGCTCAGGTCGCCGACAGCATGAAGGCAACCAGTTACACATAGCATAGCCACGGTGGTAAAGGTACGATGCGGGAGAATTATTCACTTCAAAAACAAAAAGTTATGCAAAATCACATTTATTACATCAAGTTCGCATTGCGATTTGCAGACATGCAAATCCCAGAGTTAGTAGCCGTGTTCAATTCCTATGTCCAGAACAAAGGCTGGAGTTCCATGCGCGCCTATCACGATCAGGCCCTCATCGACGAGTTCAATCAACGAGGTGTCGATGTCTCTGCCGTCAGCGATGGCAAAAGTGTTTCTTTTGGTCACCACGTAAGTTACGATTTGGAAAACAATAAACTTGTCACTCTCGATTGATACCTCATTTATAGTAAAAGAACTCCGACTTTGCTGTCTGCTCTTTGCAAAGTCGGAGTTTTGGTTTGTCGTGATGCACGACGATCGTGCTCATTCACCTTTTTATTCCATCGGCTTGATCATCGACTCGATGAAGGCGATTTCGTCTTCTGTGAGACCATATTTTGTATAGAGTTCTTCATCAGTCCAAGGTTTGCTAAAGTCTTGGAGAGGAACGAATTGGAATGTTGCTCTTGAAATATGAATAGAACTAACACACTGTAGAAGTAAGAAACGAACAAATCTAGTTTTCAAATAGCCTAATAGATTGTCTGCTTCCTCTTTTCTATCAAATGGACCAATTAAGATGTATGAGTGTGTACAAACATCTTTAGGTCCTATTGCTTGCATAGATGATGTTAATACTCTATATTTGCCGTCACTACTTGGTTCCATGGCATGTTCTGCCCCTGTTTGACTCACTAGTACCTTATATTTTCCAATCCACTCAAACCCCTTAGTAAGATCTTCTTTGTTAATAAATGACTGACCTTGACTAGAGAATAATTTATAGGTAGATGAGCTTGGATTATTATGTCCTCGAATAGAAGTCGATATACCAAATGGACTAATAGCACTTACACTCTGTCGTAGATTATCTTCTTTTTTCAATTTCAAACGTCGTAATATAGATATAGCCTCATTATATCTAACTATTATATCAAATTCATCCATCTTGCGAGACAACGTGCTTGTTTTCCCATTAATTGTGTTTTTAAATTGACACAACCCGTGATAATTATAGTTCCTAAGAAAATATCCAATACCACCACTAATACTAATATTAGAAAAACAATCTTTTGAATTTGAGAAATCAGAATACATAACAAAACTATCGTCTTTCATTAGCAATTGTCTGAAATCATCTAAGCCCATGCCTCCAGCAAACCATCGAGATGGCATAATCATGGAAATGTAGCTTGCCTTAATGGCAATAGCTAACTTAACAAAATGCTGGTATAATGGCGTTGCCTGGATTCCTTTCTCAGTTGTTTGAGATTGATACGGCGGGTTGCCTACTATTGCGTCTAATTTCATATTTGTTTGATCGTTGATTTTCCAGAAGTGTTTGCCATCACGGAAGGTGTTGACAACAGCCTCTGGGCGTTCTGAAATGTTTTCGATTAAGTTAGGATAATATTGTGCATTGACCTTGGTATCCCGGAAGCCTGCGAGTGTACGTTTGGTGATACTTTTGGCCATTGGAGTCTTGCAGACCACCAAGATGTTCTCTTCGATAGTGGCATCCCATAGATTCATGGCAAAACCATGACTGACCTCACCATATTTTGCCTTGGCAGCCTCTACACGAGAACGATAGATATTATAAGCGACATAGAGGGGATAGAGACCGCTCTTGGAATTGATTTCCAAGATGTGAGCATCAGGACGGAATACGTCTTTGGTAACCTTGCCCTGCTCGACATAACGAGGAATGGAAAGGGTATTCTTGAATTCCTCATCATAGAAACACCACCCACCAAGGCAGTCACTCATGTGCATATTCACCACTCGCCAGGGCGTTAAGACAGTTTCTTTGTCAGGATTGCGGAAGGTATTAAAGATGGTGGCTATACGCTCAATACGTTCCTCTATGGTGAATTTATCTGCAGCTCGTGCCATCTCACGGATGCGTTTACCAGCCTCACGGAAGATATCGGGATCATAGTACTTCTTAAACTTATCGAACTTTTCCTTGTCTACACCCTTCGGCATAAATTCCTCCCACGACTGGTCGTCAATTAGCGATGCGAAGTTATGAATAGTAATCTCTTCATCCTCACTCTTTAACTCTGCGCCATAAATCAGCAACGGCATGCGGATACTGATGCCACGCAGAATGCTGATAGCATTACGCCGCTGGTTGCTCATGGCCTTCAGTTCGTCAAGACGGGCTTGTTCTTCAGGTGTTCGTTCCTTCTTAGGTTTCTTTTCCAGACGTTCTTTCTCTTCGTATTGCTCGTTGGTGAAGCCTTGGTTGTTTACGTCAATATCGCCAGACTTTGCCATCGCTTTAGTCTGTCCGATGGTCTTTTTCAGCTCGTCAAAGTCCTTCAGTTCTACGTCTGTCAGTTTCAACAGTTCATCATTATAAAGAGCACCGTCCTCGAAACCGCATTGCACCACCTTCTCAATCTGAGCCTTCTTCAACTGTCCCATCATTTTGTTCACGTCGTAGGGCTTCATCTGACTACCGTCAATACTGATAATGGGGCAGAAATTCAAGAAGTCGCCAAGTATTCTTCGGTCTTCTTCTGTCTGTTTTCCTGCCTTTGCACTGACTTTAGCTGTCTCGGCCAATACTCTTAGTGTACGATCTGGTGCAAAGTCGAAAGCATAACATTGCTCTTTCATGCGTCCATGATTGGTGAAAGGAGTCTGGACGCGGAAAATAGTCTGCATATATTGGGCTGCCGAGGTACTGAAAGAACCTGCCATCATGAAGACGGCAGTCCAAGGCTTGATGCTGACACCTGTCGTCAGGCGCCCGCAACTCAGCGTAATAGTATATGTCTCGTCTGGGTCTTCTCCTATAGCATTATTCACCATCTGCAGGGCCTCTGCGTTTTCCTCATCCTCATCTCCATTGCCAGCAACATTCACAATCTGGAACTTTCCAAATATGGGATGCGACTTCAGCTTGATGCTCAATGCCCTTGCGGATTTTACCCCCGGCACAAGCCATAGTGTATGGCGGAAGATGCGACGGAATGTGTCATTACTATAGGGGTAAAGGCTCTCTTTATCATCTTTGCAAAGTAGGTCGAGGAATCGTTCTACATCCCTTTCATGGATAAATGAATCATCATCCTTTGTACGGAAGAATTCGCGGAAGTTGAAGGCCCGCTCATCCTCAACGTAGTCTGACATCAGACTACCTAAGTCGTATGTATAGATGTTAATGGCAGGCAGTGAGGCGTATGGGTTAGGCTCATAAGGATTGTCTACTGCCCAAGCCTGTTTGGCCTTCTGCTCCATCACGTAGTCCCAGGTGAAGATCTCTTCTTCTGAATAATCATCAAAGAGGTTAAAGGGTGTACCAGAGAGTTGCAACACTTTCGTGTTTGGCTTGATCAGTTCTTTCAGCACATTTTGTCCGAGTTCTGTCTTAGTGCCCTCATGGGCTTCGTCTACTATCACGAAATCCCAGACAGCCTTGAAGAGTTCATTGTTCTTGTCGAACTTGCCTCCCACTTGCTCCGAACCACGAAGATCCTGCATGGAAGCGAAATAAACATACTTGCCGCCTTTGCTCACCAACCGTTCGAGATTTCCGAACAGTTCACCGTTACCTTTTGAGCCATAGTGGTAATCTTTGCGGTCGTAGAATATCTTGCCGAAATCCTCAAGCCATCCTTTATCCACCACTGGACGATGAGTCAATATCAGAGTTCGAGCAAACTCTTCTTCCTTAACGACCTGCAGAGCTGAGAGGGTCTTGCCAAAGCGCATCTTCGCATTCCACAGCATCTGGTTTCCCTTCTTGAATCGCTTACGGGTTTTACTGATAGCTTCCTGCTGTTCAGGTCGGAAGATGATGGGAGACTGCTTTTGTGTAATGTCAGAAGGATGAAGGCTGGTCTCACCGTTCTTCACGGCAAAGATAGCCTTCTTGACGGTTTCCAAGTCGCAGCAGTACCATTCGTCAGCACCAGTCACGCCATCAAACTCCTTTCGTTTGATGCCGCTACGCTCCAGCACCTTATGCACCTGCTTGTCGTTGAAGGTCATGATCATACCGTTGCGCACGAAGATGGATATCTCCGTATAAAGCAGCTGATAGGCTATACCGGCAGTCTTCGTGTATTGCCGGATGCGCTTGTGGGCTGCCTCCTGCAAGGCTGCAGTATTGCCGAAGAGATTGCTACCGTCGTCTTCGTCAATGGTGGTCTCTCCTATTTTCAGACAGTCATTATGCCGTTCGTCATTGATGGCGAAAACATAGATCAACTTTGACTTCAGTGAGGATTCAAATGTAGCCATAGATTGTTATTTCTTAATCAGGTCTATAAACCGTATTTTCTTCTTGTCGTTAGCCCAGTCGCGGATGAGACAGTACGTGCCGTTGTGATGATAGTAGCCCCCTTCAAGGCATCCTTGGCATGGCTTTTCTCTGCCTTCGCCACTGAAAAGGTCAACCATTTCCACCTCCGTATGGCAACTGTCGGGCACCACGCCCTTCAGTCCGTCCATCTGCCAGAGATTCCAAGAGATGATGTAGGCGATGTAGTTGATGCTCTTCACCAATGGAGCCTTGCCGAACTTCGCCTGATAGTATTCGATGAATGTCCAAAGCAGGGCTTCACGCGCCAGCAACAGGTTATCGCCCTGCCACTCGAAGCCGTAGGTATTCTTGTAGGCCGTCTGCGCCCAGTCGAGCCAGTCACCACTTGTCTCTGTATTCTCTGAAACAACTCTCAGTTTCCTGTCTAATAAACCTATTCGCTGTTGCAGAGGTATCGACTCACCTGTGGTCGTGTCATAACGGCTTACTAAATATGGGGCCTCGCCGCAAGTCATTTCCATGCGGGTGGCTCGCACATAGTCTTTCCAAGTCTTGCCTTCAGGGAATGTAATCTTTTCGGAATTCGTCTGCCAGACGTGCTTTTCACTATTTTCTGTATTGAAGACATCCTTTCGACCAAACCATTCTTCATCCACCAGATTGTTCTGAGCATTGCACACCCACGATGGCGTGAACACCTCTGCCATATCCTTAGCACGGTCTGTCTGATTCTCCTTCGATTTCAGCACACGTGGCCTGATCACCATCCCATGTTCACCCGTAATCAGTTCGGGCAGAATCTCCGAATGGTAATCGTACGCTCTTCCAAGCGCCTCATAGTCATGAGTAGCCCAGAAGATATTCTTGCCTGTGGTATGATCACGCAAAAGTGTGGCTAACACCTCTGGTGATATAGCCGACAGGTCGTCCTCCCTGATGTCAATACAGGCAGGACCAGTCTCTTTGTCTGGCATTCTTTGCGCTTATAGCTTTAGGCAAAAGCACTTATCGGATCCTGTTGGGCATAATTAAGTCGAAGCCTCTATATACGACAAAAGCGTGTCCGCTCTTACCAGATATAGAGGCCGTGACATTGCCCAAATGAATGATAAGTGACGTCCACGCTAAAGCGCGAACATTCACAATTATCGAAATTCATTTTGCAATTAGAAATTTGTCACGTTTCTATATCTTCCGAATATCTGCTAATGCTGTTATTGTTTTACCCTCAAAAGTCGCACCGGCGGGCTTCCGCTGAAGCCTGAAAAATGAATGAGACTTGCCATAGTTCCTGTTCCATTAGAACAATCAGCCAGTGTTCAAGTGCAAAGGTAATGAGTTTTTCTGAAACTGGCAAGTTTTAGGGAGAAAAAATGCCTCCCTTCATCCATAAATAATCAAACATAAGTGTAAAAAAAAGAACCAAAAGACTTCTTGCATTAAAAAAACACAAAAATAAAGACCTTTGTTAACGGTCATTCACTTTTTGTGAAGACATGTATTCACGGACAAGTAATCTACTTGAAATATCTTTGCAGGTGTGTTTTAAAACACACCTGTTTTTTTTATAAATCATTAATATTTAAAATTATGTTAAGAAATCAATTATCCGACAGCGTCGTTAAACTAATCCTCAGTACTACTGAAGAACTAGGTCGCACCAGGATTTCCGAGGATGCCGGCATTAATCGCGCAGAACTCACGCCAGTGAATATCAGAGTCTTCAAGCTATTTCGGCTTTTAAGATTACTCGTGGCCATTGCCTTCCATCTGCAAACAGAGAGTCGATGGAAAACCTGGTGGAACCGACTAGGCGACATCATCTATTCCTACACGTCAGTCCATCAGTATTACACCTTTGTCGACGAGCATAAACAATGAATATCCAAGACCTAAGACTGTCGCTCTTTCAGTATCCAAGAGCCTATATCAGCGTACTACGTCCCTTTCAGGAAATCCTGCGTCTAATCCAGTATGACAACGACATCTTCAATAAGACCAATGCCTTCCGTCAGAAGATGGAGGAGATGGGCAAGAACATGGCCAACGAACTCATCAAAGAGAAGCTGGTGCCGGCCTTTGGCGTGGCAGTCACTTTCAAGGGGCATGGCCACGGTAAGTCGGAGGCCAACGGCTGGACTGGCCTGGCCCTCTGCGACATCGACGACCTCTACGACCCTGTAGAGCTCGAGGCAACTTTCGAACGCCTGAAGAACGACCCACATGCACTACTCATCTTCCGCAGCATCAGCGGCCAGGGCATCAAGGTCATCTATTGGTATGAACGGGAGAACGGCCAGCGCATTGACGATACTTCCTGGCGCGCAGCCTTCCTGATGGGTAATGAATACCTGTCGCGCGTGGCCAACCACCCCTATGATCAGCAATGCACAGACCTGACGCGCCTCTGCGGTCTGGCCCACGACGCCAACCTGCATTTCAACCCTAATGCCGAGCCTTTCTGCATTGCCGACGATATGATTGTGGAGCAGAACTGCGAACACTCGTTGCACGGCAAAGCCCGTAAGGAATACAGCGCCCACTCGTTCAATGTCTCGGTCGAAGAGACCTGGCCCTTTGTGGAGAAGATGTTGAAGGAGCGCGAACTGATCTACGCCCCGGGCCAGCACCACGACTTCATCCTGCATGCAGCCTATCTCTTCAACCGTTTCGGCGTGCCTGAAGACGAACTCCTCGCATGGGCCTCACAAGAATGGAGCGACCACAACAAGGAAGAGCGGCAGCGGGCCATACGCCATAAATATAAAGATATCGACAAACACGGCACCTGGAAACTCGGTCAGAAGAAGAAAGGACGCGAGAACAACATGGTGACGCTTCCTGAGATCCGCGACTGGCTCACAGCCCACATGCAGGTATGCTTCAATATGGTGACCAACCAGCTCGTCTGGCGCGACAAGGTCAATACCGTCGGCTATCTCGAAGAAATCCCTTTGACATCATCCGAATGGAAGCCCATTGATAAGATGGAAATCAACACCCGTCGCCAGCAGATAGCGGTCGACACGGGCAAGCGCGTGCTGCAATCCGACGTTGAGAGTGTATTCGAGAGCGACTTTGCCCGGAAAGTGCATCCCATACGGCAGTTCATCGAACGCCTGCCCTATTGGGATGGTGTCGATCGCGTCGCAGCCCTAGCCAGTCACATTCATGTCGACGAAACGCCACAACTGCTGGCTGAAAGACAGTCCTACCTCGAGTGGTCGCTCCACAAATGGCTCGTCAGCATGGTCGCCATGTGGATGGACGACAAAGTGCAGAACCAGGCCATCTTTACGATTATCGGCCCCCAGGGCATCTACAAGACCACCTTCTTCCGACATATCCTACCGCCCCCACTCCATTCCTATTTTATCGAGAACACCGACAACTCGTTTGCCGGCAAAGACAACAATCTCATCATGGCTGAGAACTGTCTGGTAGAGATCGAGGAAGTGGATGCCATCGAGGGCAAGGATCTGGCGAAATTGAAAGGCCTCGTCACCTCCGAGAAAGTCAAGGAACGCCGTCCATACGCCAAGTTCCGTGAGACCTGGTCACGCCTGGCCTCCTTCTGTGCCTCAGGCAACGAACAGCGCATCCTGACCGATCTGACGGGCTCACGTCGCTGGCTCTGCCACCTGGTGAGCAGCATCGACAATCCCCGTGAGTGGAACCTCGACTACGAGCAGTTCTATGCTCAGCTCCACCATGAATACCAGCATGGCTACCGCTATTATTTCGATAAGGCAGACGAAGCCAGGATTGAGCAGATGAACCACAGCTTCAAGGTGACCTCGTTTGAGGAACAGATCATCGACACCCGCTATCGGAAGCCCAAAGGCAACGAAACCTACAAGTTGATGAGTGCCTCGATGATTATCCTGCAGATCCTGTCAGGCAGGGTGCCCACCACATCGATGATCCAGAAGATTGGCAAGCTCATGCATCAGAAGAACTACGATTTCATCCACAAGAAATCTGGCGAGTATTATAAGGTCGTTGAGATCCCCTACGAACAGCAGCAGATTTATATCGCGATGAAAGACGAAATTGAAACAAATGTTAATACGCCCCCACAACTTACTGATACTGAGCAACTTGAACTACCCTTCTAAAGGCCAAAGGTGAGAGGGTGAGAGGTGAAAATACAAACTTTATATAGAAAATATTATTCTCGAGAATAATCTCGCTATACGAAAGTTTGCATTACAACCCCTCACCCTCTCACCAGACTTTATATAAATAAGTGACTATCAATGATTTACAAAGAAATTTCAAAAGTGCAATGAAAACTCCGACTAAATGTTACGGCAAGTCAGAACTTGCTCTTCTTTACTTTCCCGATGCCATGACCACCTCAGGCGCCCTCAGCAACCTTCAGTCCTGGATCAAGGGCAACGCTGAACTCCGCGAGGCCCTCCGCCAATGCGCCATGCCTCCCAAGGCCAAGTTCTTCACCCCCAAAGAAGTCTCCCTAATCTTCCACTACCTCGGCGAGCCCTAATGGTTCGGTGAGGTAACATTATGAATCCAATTATACCAAAGAAAGCAAGTATGTCAAAGCTTGTCCAAGGATGTCCGTAACTGCGCTGGGGAATATTGATACCTTTGTAGTATATTCTATTACAAACGGTATTTATATGATCAACTATTACGACAAACATCTTTTCATCAGCAAGAAGAAACTCGCCGAACTGGCCGATGTCTCTCCTCGAACTTTTTCCCGTTATTTGGCATCACGCCGCCACATCCTCGAAGCGATGGGAATTTCGCCCAAAGCCCAGAAACTTCCTCCACAGGCCGTCAAATACATCTGTGAGGACTACTGCATCGACCTTCCCCCAGAGTTGCAGAATCAGCAGGTTCTGGAGAAATCGCCAATATACCAGAAACTGATCCGCGAACTCCAGATGACTACCTACTTTAACGGTGAATGGACCAGAATCACAGATATTCCACATGATTTCTAATTTTCTTTCTTTACTGTCGGCCAAAGTCAGACAACGCCCTTTGCAAATGTCGTAACTTTGTACCCGATAACGAGAGAGTCTGGATCTGACCTCAGCCCCGGTACCAACTGAGTCAGAGTTTCATTACGACTAACGGGTAGTTTCATTACGAGAAACCCATAGTTTCATTACGACAAACTCCGAGTCAAGCCTGTGTTAATTTTACATTGTTACATTTTAAATTTTTACATTTTTCAAAAGCTTATGCCAGTAAAGAATCCACAATTCGAAATCAACGTTCGCAAGAACACCAACGCCAACAACCCCGGTTACGGCAAGTACTACCCCAAGGCCAAGGAGAAGCAGACCATCTCCCTGCGCGGTCTCACCAACCACATGGCCGGCCACAACTGCATCTACGGCCGCGACATCATCGAGGGCGTCCTCACCAAGATGTCGAGCTGTATCACCGAGCTCCTCTCACAGGGCAACCCCGTCAAGATCGACGGCCTGGGCACCTTCGTCCCAACGGTCGAGTCGACTAAGGAGGGCATCACCAAGGCAGCCCTGCTCGAAGGCAAGTGGAACGCCTCGACCTACGTGAAGGCCATCCACATCCGCTTCCGCCCCGAGGGCACTGGTGACGACGACATCACCTCCCGCCGCTTCAAGGAGCAGTGCGCCCTGAGCACCTACGGCGTCGAGGAGAAGATCGACCTCACCCCCGAGGAGTCCGACCCCAAGAAGAAGACCTACATCAAGAAGGTTACTCCTCTCGAGGACTGGATCGTCGAGCAGTCTCAGCAGACTAACCCGTAACCCCGAAGCAGTAAGTGCCCTTCAGGGCACTACTGCTAGGAAACGACTAGCGTCCAGCGTAGTCGTCATCCCCATGACTCACCCCGAAGGGGCGCAAGCTCTGTGAGTCATACCAAAACTCTGATAAAAAGCTCCGCTTTTTTCAGTTGCATCCTCCCCATATAGGGGGAGGCCTTGGAGGGGGTGGATGTCTCTTTTGGTTCGTTTTCTCTGCGCCAGAGAAAATGAATGAACAAAAAATGTATTACTATAAAAAAGCCTCTTTATGAAACTGAAATGGTCAACAATCAAGCAAGTGTTGCA
>Ga0247610_10005057_pt1 | contig 13952 bp, 13 predicted proteins | sample 174DNAGHGhighgp2_FD_193483 | JGI IMG/M metagenome (GOLD analysis project Ga0247610, IMG submission 193483) | Sheep rumen microbial communities from Palmerston North, Manawatu-Wanganui, New Zealand - 1742 DNA GHGhigh gp2 | ecosystem: Host-associated > Mammals > Digestive system > Stomach > Rumen... | reverse complement strand
ACAAGGAACAGAGGGCATCGTGAAGAGCGAGCTGCTGGGTGCCATCGGAGCTAAGTACAACAAGACTGCGGCTCAGGTAGCTCTCCGCTGGCTCACCCAGCGTGGCATCGTGGCTATTCCCAAGTCGAGCCACAAGGAACGCATGGCGCAGAACATCGACATCTTCGACTTCACTTTGACAGATGAGGATATGACTCAGATTGCCAAGATGAACCAGCACGACTCAGGTACTACACCTTTTGGCGACCCTCGGTTTGTGAAATATCTCATAGAAACATACGGTTAAGAGAGAGAGAAGAATCATACTCAAGCTTTGGAAACACAATAGTATTATGAACATCAAAAACATCATTACAGCCGTCATCAGTCTGCTCGTATCTGTATCGTGCAGCGGTGACACTAAACAGGAGAAAGTTATGAATAAGAATAGTAAGAGCATCGTAGTATTCTTCTCGCATGCAGGAGACAACTACGCAGTAGGAAACATCAAGGTGGGAAACACGAAGATTGTGGCCGACTATATCACGGAATTTCTGAATCAGCGAGCGCAGAGTGATACTCGCATCAACTCTGCCGAGTCGAGCCAGAAATCGACCGAAGGTCAACTGTCGGGTGCAGAGCAGTTCGAGATTGTCACGCACAAATACGACGGAATGGCATACAAACCCCTTTGCGACCTTGCCAAAGAGGAACAAAGGAATGGCGAACTGCCGGAGTATGAGGGCGACGTGGATTTGAGCTGCTACGACATCGTATTTATCGGAGGTCCCGTATGGTGGGGCACTTATCCGCAAGTGATGTTCACCTTTTTCAAGAAGCATGCTAACGACCTGAAGGGCAAGACCGTCATCCCCTTCACCACACACGAAGGCTCAGGACTGGCAAGTTGCGTGGACGACGTGAAGAAGGCTTTCCCTGGTGCCAACGTCCAAAAGAGGTTCAGCATCTATGGACATGAGGTGCGCACAGAACGCACAAAGGTGGAGAAGTGGCTGAAAAGCCTTGGTATATGATGGGAACACCATTCAGGTAAGAAAATACCAAATCATCAAAGCTATCTGAGCCGCGATATTTCCGCATTTATGCCTTCAGACTGCACACCCGCAGGTTAAACATATTTTTACCTGCTTGATGTCAAATGAAACAAGTTGAACGCTCTTGAATATCAATGCCTTACGGTATCAATGCCTTACGGTTAGATTAATAAAAAAAAGATTCCCAATCTCCCGACTAAGAATCTCAACCTTAAAAATCTAATACCATGAAAAACACTTTTGCTTCGCGGTGCGGACGGGACTCGAACCCGCGACCCCTAGCGTGACAGGCTAGTATTCTAACCAGCTGAACTACCGCACCAAATTTCTCTAAGCGCAGACAAAAGTACAGCTTTCCTGCGACATACGCAAGTTTTTAGGCTATTATTTTTGTTCTTTCTGCGTTTCATGGGTGTTTTTCCTGGTCGCTACGCTTCTCGCGACCATAGGAACGATATTCGTCGAGGGGAATTTCCACATCTGGCTCCACGAGCGACATGCCTCGCTGAAGTCGGAAGCAAAGATACTTGATGTCAATTCCACGAGCCCGCCACATACTCTCGTAATAAGTTTGGATGGAAGAGGCTAAGGCTCCATTTGCATCCGAGGTAGAGAGCCCGTACAGGTTTCTGGTCTTGAACTCCGGCTCTATGTGGTTTGCCTTGAGGAGTTCCTCGGTATAGGTGAAAAGGAAGTTGGAATCGGTCTTGACGTGTATAAGTCCGTCATCACAAAGGAACTGACGGTAGCGTTCGAGAAAATAGGTGCTGGTAAGTCGCTTGGTGACCTTCTTCATTTGCGGGTCTGAGAAAGTTAGCCATATCTCGCTGACTTCGCCTGGAGCAAAGAACAGCTGAATGAACTCGATGTTTGTACGCAGAAAGGCGACATTCTTCATACCTGTCTGCAGGGCTTCCTTTGCACCTGTCCACATACGCGCTCCTTTGATGTCAACGCCAATGAAGTTCTTGTCTGGCAACCGCTTCCCCAGTCCTACGGTATATTCGCCTCGTCCGCAACCCAGTTCGAGCATGATGGGGTTTGGGTTGTGGAAGAAGTCATCGTGCCAACGTCCGCGAAGTGGAAACTCCCCTTGCATCGTGGCTGCCATAGGGCACTCCACGACAAGGGGGTTCTCGGCCATTTCGGCAAACTTAGCCAGTTTTCCCTTACCCATTTACTTATCGAATGAGAAGTGTGTGGTACCGATGTTTTGACCATCGGCAAAGATGTCAACACGATAGTTGCCGGCACTCAAAGCCTCTGCCACATCCCAATAAACCGTTACGCTCTGCTCTTCACCCGTATATTCGATATCCTTACGGATGCTGTATTCAAGCTGACGATTCTCGTAGGCAAAGGTTCCTCCTTTGGTGAGGACGTCGCCCGTGGGAGTTGTGATGCGAACATAAAGGCTGCGGATGCCTGTTGAGGTTGTGACATTACGGGCAATCGTGAAGCCTATGACAAACTTCTTGACGTCTTTTATCTTGCTTGCGGCTTTACCTTTTTTGTTGCGCCCGACTGCATAGATGCCTGTTGCATCGAGCTGGCTTGCTATGGCAACCTTATCGGAGAGAGATTCGTTCTCGCTGGAAAGATTAGAAATGTGCTGACGAGCCTGTTCGTTCTGGGTCTTCAGATTCGAGTTCTCCTGCGTAAGCGCTTCGTTCATGCGGTTGAGCGAATCAATCTGCAGGACATAGCTGCGAAGCACCTCGCGAAGGGTGGCCAGTTCCTTCTTCAGTCGCATAATCTCGGCAGCATCGTTGCTCTTCACTCGGCGCAATTCCTCTAGCAGTTCCTCCGTGCGCTTTTGCTCTATCTCAAGCTGAGCAACAAGAGAGTCATTATTGATTTGCGCTTTCATCTCATTATACTGCATGGCGAACTGCTCGTATTCGTTCTCCATCTCCAGTTTATCCATCTCTGCCAGTTCCTGCATCTGTTTGCTCTCGACCATTTGTTCGTGCATCGTATAAAGCAGGAAGCCGATAACAAAAACAACAACTGCCGAAACAACTCCCAATATAACTTTTGCTTTCTTATCCATTATATTTTTGCTTTTATTATTTATAAGGTAGTAAGACTAGTCTATGATTTATATCGTTCAGCCTGCAAAGTTATGTTTTTTTTTGTTTTACATGCAGATAACTCGCAATTAATTTGTGTTATGTGGAGGAAAAAGGCAATCAGCATTCAAGAAAGGCTGACACCCGATGGATGTCAGCCTTTCTTTGTTTTACGTTTGGGCTTCAAGACAAAGACTATTCTTCCTCAAGCGTATAAGTAACTTTAGCCTTATTGGTATGGCGAGTTTCTAAGAAGCGGTCGAAGGCTTCAGCATTTGATTCTACAACATAGCAACGGCTCCCGTCGAATTCTATGCTACACTCTCCGGATTTCCCGTTATTCGAGCCCATATTGCTGTAGTCCCACGAATACCTAATCTTCTTGCAATCACTATCAGTCCATGACCATGTAGAGATAGCCAACTTGTCACCCTTGTATGTAACCATATATGTTCCTGCCTGAGTAAAAATCATATTTTCAACATTAGGGTATGTCTTTTTTACGTCATCCCTCATGTCATCCACAGCTTTTTTAATTTCGCTATCGGATGCACTTTTACCAATTGTTTTGCCCAGTTGACGCAAAGAACTTTCGTAGATTTTTAAAAAGAGTTCTGCCATATCTCCATTATCAACCTCCTCGTCGATATCTAATTCGACCGACTTTCCTTCAAAAGATCCGGCAAACTCCAACTCAATCCTTATGCCTGCAATTTTCCATGTGCGGCAGAGCTTGCCGGTCGGTTCTGAGTCCTTATACTGTTCCTTTTTGGCTGCGGTAAGTGTATAGGGGTCTGAACCAGTCTCTGTGATTATCAGAGAGTAGTTTGAGCCATCTGTAGCTGTAACTTTGATGGTACCGAATCCTTCCAATACATAAGTTGACTCGTCCTGCTTCGTGTACTTACCGGTAATAATCTTGTTGCCTGATGAGCTACGCGTTTCAGGCTGATTACCAAGTGAAAAGAGGAAACAAGCTGGCTTATTTACTTCCTCTTCAGCTCTGGACACGCCATTGGGCAGGGGTGCATTTTGAGGCAAACCGCTCTTGACGATAACATAATTGCCGCTCTCTGTAAATTCCACAGAGGTTAAAGGAGCACCTGGCATGGTGACCTGATACAACGCACTCGACGACTTGTAGGCGGGAGTCTCTAAGGAGTCGCCTTTACAACCTGTCAAGAAAACAGTTCCAACAATAAGAGTTAGAGCTAAAAATAACTTTTTCATTATCTGAATGTTGCAGCACTTCTTTTGTTAACTATCTATATTTACCATATCTGATATCTTACCTATCTTGTGCTGCATTAAAGATGAGCAAAATCTCATCAATGGCACCACAAAAATACATTTATTACATGAAAATTTAAAATATTATTATAATTATTTGCTCCATGATAGTTAATTTTGACACAATTACTAACATGAACTCTACTAAAACTGTAGTTTCGATTGAATCTGAGGCGACAACCGAAGATCCGCCTGCGCCTGAACAAGACGTATTGGGGTTTAACAACTAAAGCAGTAATAAATAAAGAAAAGTGTCTTCAGCAAAAAAGGATTTTCATAGCTTTACGGCATCCCATCCATAGTCTTGATAGCAATTGACCTTCAAGTTGTGCTTCTTGACATACTGCTGAATTTGCTCTATGCGGACTGCTTCGCGAACATTGTCGCTGTTGTGTATGTTCTGATATATATCATAATGTTTGCCGAAGATACGCTTGGCGCTGGATTCGTTGCCTGCACCATCTTCGGTTTGCTCGAAGCGCGAAACTTGTAATTTACTGCCGTTTCTTTCGACATACATACAGCCCGAGTGATTTCCTCCGGAAACGGTTTTAAGCGTATCGCCAACAACATTGTAGTTGAACACCCAGAAGTCTCCGAAGATTCGAACGCTATCGGGACTTTCTCCTTCAGTAGCTACAATCGTCAGGACAGGAATGCAAAGGTCGCCCTTCAAATAGAATGAACCAACTTGCTTAACAAGATAATCGCTAATTATCCGACGAAAAGCCTCTTCCTTTCGCCAAACAGCGATATGGTTGATGCAGTCCTGTTTGTGCTCGTCGAAGTCCGAAATGAGCCACTTCCCATCGACTTTTTCCATATAGAGTCTGTGCTCTTCGATATCTTCATCCGGACTGAAGGAACCATCCTCCCACTTTTGGCGGACTGTAAGGAGCGCGACGGCATGCGTCTTGTCCTTCAGTTCCACAGTATCGACCGAGTAGTCTGCTATTGTGCCGCCATTTCCTGTCACAAAGTAATAGAGCCATTCGTGATCCATTGCTTCGTGTTCGGGCAGGTTAAACATCGTATCGAGGACTGCATAAAAATCATCCGTCATGAAGTCCTTCGAACGCTCCAGCAACACATGATCGGGAATGTATTGGCAAAGTCCATAAGCGATGTCGTTTAAGTTCTCGCTATCCTTATTGCATGAGAACATACTAAAGACAATAGTAAACAGACAGATTAAAGCTGTTGGTTTGCGAATCATGGTTATTCGAAGTTGAGAGTAAATACTATCATGTTGCTATGACCGCCGTTGACTGCTTTTGTGAACTTCATCAATGTATTGTCAATGAGGTCGCTTCGGTTCTTCTGGATAATATCCAACAATCCAAAACAGAACTTTATCTCGGGGTTGAGCTTAAAGAAAGGCAGATAGATGTCGCACCCCATACCAACCTCCAAATAGAGGTCAAACGGCTTTAGGCGCAAAGCATCGTGTTTACGTGCAGTAAGGTCGACCATGGGATTGACTCCGGCTATAAGATAAGGGCGGAAGTTATTATAGCGTGGTGCTGCAAACTTCAAGTCAATTGGCACAGATATATAAGTGCTTTTGAATACCTGTGTACTGTCTGCCCCACTCTTTTGCTCATGATAAACGGCATGTTTCTGGCCGAAATGGATGGTTGGTGACAGTCGCAAGGAAAGGTATTTGTTTAGGCGAAGGTCGCCAAGTACACCAACTGTGAAACCTGGTCCGTAATTGTCAATCTCGGCATACCACTGTTCGCCTGTTTGTGGGTTGATATAACCGTTGTTCTCCAACTCGATATCTTGTATATGAAGACCCAGCAAGAAGCCATAATGGAACTTTCGCTCGTCTATGTACGGGCGGTTCTGTACTTTGCGTTCCTGAGCAAACAGGTTAGTGGCAAGGACAATTAAAACGAGCGAGAAGATGCTTCTCTTAATGATTCTATACATCGATTTAATAACGTAACTAAGTGTCTTTTTATTGCTTTAATCATTGTTTTTGATTACAAACAAGAAAAAAGTCTGCCATTTATGTACAACTATCACCAAAAATGATTACCTTTGCAGTCAGATTCATGTAAATTTATAACTATAAAAGTAAATAGAAATTATGGCTTACGTAATTAGTGATGATTGTGTTGCATGCGGCACATGTATCGACGAATGTCCCGTAGGAGCTATTTCCGAAGGCGAGAAGTATTCAATTGACCCCGAGCAATGCACAGAGTGCGGCACATGCGCTGACGCATGTCCCAGCGGTGCAATTTCTCTGTAAAGTTCTCTCCCCTATCCCACTTTAACAGTTCTGGTGGGGAAAGACTCTGCATAATAAAGGCTATTTGAAGTAAACCCCGAAAGTTAGAACACTTTCGGGGTTTACTTTACCACGGGAAAGACCATTTTTCTTAAAATATAATGGTCCACGCCGAGCCAGTCTGTTTTTGTGTTAATTGTGAAAGCCCAGCCCCACTTCGACGGTTCCCAGATAGCGTGCATTCTTACCCTGATGGTCCACTAAGACTTCGTGTCCTTTTCTGTCTTGAATGTACTCTGGCTTCTTGAAATATGTATGCGAGTGTCCGCCAAGCAACACATCAAGCCCTGTAGTATTGGCAATGAAGTCAGGGTCCATATTAGGCTTATCACCCCAACCGAGGTGACTGAGGCAGATGACGACATCACAATGCTCCTCATTCCTTAAAAGGTCTATGACAGGCTGTGCCGCCTCAGCCGGCTTCGTATAACGCATCGCCCCGAAGTTCTGGCTTGCAATAAGACCTTCCGGTTGAGGACAGACACCAAGTACGCCTACGCGCACGCCTGCGCGCTCTATTATATAATATGGTTTAACTAAACCTTCGCAAGGTGTGCCGGTGAAGTCGTAGTTGCAGCAGACGAAGGGGAAATCTGCCATCCGCATCAGGCGAGCCAGGTTCTCGAGGCCAAAGTCGAACTCATGATTACCAATTGTGCAGGCATCATACTGCATGAGGTTCATCAACTCCACCTCAACATCTCCCTTAAAGAGATTATAGTAGACCGAACCCTGACTGAAGTCGCCACAATCAAACAAAAGCAAGTTATCCGGGTGTTCTTTTCGCATTTGTTCCAGGAGGACTACGCGCCGCAGGAAGCCACCCTTATTGGCTTGAGCCGTATCGCTGAAATTCGGAGAAATAGGCTCTACACAAGAATGCGTGTCGCTGGTGTGAACAATAAAGAGAGAACTTTCTTGCGCAAGCGCAAGGTGAAAAGCGCAAAGTGAAAAGTAAATAGTAAAAAGAAATATCGTTCGTCTCATAATTGCCTTTCTTTAATCTTTAATTCTTATTCTACCTTCTATCTTGCTGTCTATGGTTCTGTGTTTCAGCACAGATTCCATCATAGCTTCGCGAGCCAAGATGCCGATATTGTGACGCTTTATGGCTTTCTTCAAAGCATACATTTTGTCGTTGCCTTCTGCCAGATAGTCAATCGTTGCTACCTTGTAGATACGGTCCTGCTCTATCGTTTTGCCATCAATAGTGGAGGAAAGTAGTTTCCCATCAGCAGATATTTCTATACGGACGCTTTTGCTGACACCTTCGCCACCAACGGCAGCAATATTCTGCATCAGTTCCTGCAAATCTGCTCCCTTTAACTCCAATACAACAAGATAGTTCTCAAAGGGCGAAATCAACATAATATCACCTCGACGCACTACACCTTCTGGCATGTTATTGCGAAGTCCACCCATATTGAACAATCCTAAATCGGCAGGTTCCAAGCCAGTAGCAGTACTGCCTTCAACCATAACATCCGCAGCCCAGTTGCTCAACAAGCTTTCCGGCCGTGATACAGACATTGAAACCCTGCTCATTCCAAGCACAGGAGACATGATGCTGTCCACTTTCTGTTTATATGGCGCCACAAGAGCGGTTGCAAATGACGATGGATTCTTGTCGAGTTCTGGTGTCACTTCAACACGTTCCCAGCAAAAGGAGCTTACCTTGTATTGCTGTGCATGCACAGAGTGAAGCGTGATGAGCGAAGAGTGAAGAATCAGTAAGAAGAGTATTCTTTTGCAGTTCATAGTTATAGGTTTTGATATGCAAAAGTACATATTTTCGCGCAAAAAGCAAAAACTTTCTACTATAAACTTTCTACTATAAACTTTTTATTGTATCTTTGCACCCGCTTTCCCGTAGGTCGCTGGCAGGAATAGAGAGACCTGTTATGCCTACGTGCGATCGACAAAACAATTTTATAACAAACTCAAGCATTATGGCTGATTTAATCAAAATTGCTGAAGAAGCATTTGCAACAGGCAAGAGTCATCCCTCATTCAAGGCTGGCGACACAATTACCGTTGCATACAAAATTGTCGAAGGTAACAAGGAGCGCATCCAGCTCTATCGTGGTGTCTGCATCAAGATTAGCGGTCACGGCGAGAACAAGCGCTTTACTGTTCGCAAGATGTCTGGAACAGTAGGTGTGGAACGTATTTTCCCCATCAGCAGCCCCAACATCGACAGCATCGTGGTGAACAAAGTTGGTAAGGTACGTCGTGCAAAGCTCTACTACCTGCGCAACCTCACCGGTAAGAAAGCTCGCATCGCTGAAAAACGCGCTGCAGTTCAGAAGGACGAAGATTAAATCCTTTCTATTCTTACAGATAAAAAGCACCAGGCCATTTGGTCGAGGTGCTTTTTTACCTTATAACATTACAAACAAATATATACGATGAAAACTATCAAGACTTTACTCATTGCATCCCTCGCTATGCTTACTGCGGCTTGCGGCACGACACATACCGTGCCCATCACAGGACGCAAGACCAACTTGCTCGTTGATGATGCGCAAATCCTGAGTCTCAGCACTCAGCAATACCAGGACTACATGAAGAGCGCCAAACTCTCTTCAAATCAAGCCAACACGGCAATGGTGAAACGAGTTGGACAACGACTGGCTAATGCTGTAGAAACCTATCTCAAGAATAATGGATATGCCAACGAAGTGCAAAACTTCCAATGGGAGTTCAATCTTGTAGCCAGCAACGAAGCGAACGCGTTTTGCATGCCTGGAGGCAAAATTGTGGTCTATGAAGGTATGCTTCCTATTACACAGGACGAAACCAGCTTAGCAATCGTGCTGGGGCATGAAATAGCCCATGCCGTTGCCAAACATTCTGCTGAACAACTCTCTAAGCAATATCGCCAGCAATACGCAGCTCAGATTGGCGGTTCTTTGCTACAGCAAGCATCCGACAAGCTGGGTGGCACAACAACAGCTCTGATTGATATGGTGGCGCAAATGGGCTTTAACTTTGCCAACCTCAAGTACTCTCGCAACAACGAGACAGAAGCAGACCACCTTGGCCTTATCTTTGCAGCAATGGCAGGCTACGACCCGCAACTTGCAATTCCTTTCTGGCAAAGGATGGCCCAACTCAACAACAACTCGAAGAGCGAGATTTTCAGCGACCACCCGTCTGACGAAAGACGCATCGCCGATCTACAGAAGAGAATGCCTGAGGCACTAAAGTACTACACGCCTGTGACTCAAACTGCACCTGCACCAACTACACCTGTAAAGAAGACAACCGTAAAGAAGACAACTGTAAAGAAGTAAGTTTAGATTACTTCTCATAAATAGCATAATAAAGGAAGCCTTACGCTTCCTTTATTATTTTATATTGCTTTATAAGCTTTTATTGCTGTCCATACGGTCTGCAAGTTGTTCCGTACGAAACTGGCGATACGCAATTTCGCAAAAAGAAAGCAGACCAGGTAGTTTTCTTTCTTTTTGCTGTTTTTGCACACTACGAAAAACATCGGAAAATGGCTCTTGAAATGCCGAATCCGACAACGCAACGTGGGGCGTAGGCAAACGCACCATGTTAAGTTCACCAACACAGCACGCTAAGTTGGCCAACACAGCACGCTGCATTTGAAAACTCTACACGCCTCGTTAGGAGAAAAACCACGTCAAAAAGTGTGCCAAAAAGAGCAAAACTAACCGTTTTTGCAAAGTGGAGATGTCACTTCGGTGCTAAACTTCGAAACATGGCGGCTGCAACCTGTTGATTCTCAACTTGGATTTGATTTAAGGGCATTTCGTCGGAAAAACGGCTCAAACCTTGCCAAAGACCATTTGAGTCGGATTTTGACGGCCTTCACAAAATGTCATTGTTAGCAAAATTGCGTTTTTTCTTGCATTTTGTCAAATTGTAAAAGTTGACGGCAAAGCGCAAACACACACTCTCTCCAAATCTTAAAAAAATATAAATAATTTTAAATACTCCTACATATATTAAGATAAAATCCTACATATGTAACTAAAATTTATATCTAATACCAAAACAAAAACTAACATCCCTTCATGAGCAATCGTCATCCCTTTGCCCTGCTTGCTTGTTTGCTAATGCTGGCAGCGGGGAATTTTACTCCTGTGCTTGCCATGACTGCAGATACGGAGACAGAGAGTATGAAGACCCCCTCTAACTCAAAGACCCTCTCTAACTCACCCTTAAAGGGGGAGAAAGCAGACGAGTTTTCCGAGAAGGAAGCACTTCCTTCAAGAGATGAACAGGTCGGGACCACACTAAAAGGTACTGTTGTCGATGAAAACAACGAGCCTCTCATTGGCGCTATTGTAAAGATTAAGGACACCCAAAAGGGTGCGCTTTGCGACATCAACGGCAATTTCGTCATCAACGATGCACCTCCCGGTGCTGTACTTGCTGTGTCCTACATTGGCTACGAGCCGCAGGAGATTCCTGTAAATGGCCGTACCTCCTTCAGAATCAAGCTGCAGCCCGTCACGAAGAACATTCAGGAAGTGGTCGTCACGGCTATGGGTATCCTCCGAAAGGAGAAGTCGCTGACCTATGCGACGCAGCAAATCAAGTCGGACGAGTTCATGAAGGTGCAGGAGGTGAACATCGCCAATTCCTTGCAGGGCAAGGTGGCGGGCATCACCATTACGCCAAGTGCCGGAGGTGCCTCGAAAATCCAGTTGCACGGAGCAAAGTCCATTCTTGGCTCTTCGTCGCCCCTCATCGTGGTGGATGGTGTGCCGATGTCCAACGAGACTCGCGGTCAGATTTCCAACCCGAAGTCCTTCACCGAAACGGGAGCGACGGAGGGAGCAGACCCGCTGTCGATGATTAACCCCGACGACATCGAGAGCATCAATGTGCTGAAGGGTTCCAACGCTGCCGCTCTGTACGGTTCGCGAGCCGCCAACGGTGTCATCATGATTACGACCAAGAAGGGAAGGGCAGGCAAGCTGTCCGTCAGTTATACGGGCAACGTCACGATGGATATGCCTTTGCTGACGTCTAAGATTCAGAACAGATACGGTGCAGCCGTCACACCTCAGGGCTATCTGGGAGAAGCGAATGGCTGGGGAGGCCTCATCAGCGAGTCACCCACTCGGGCTAAAGCGATGGCGACGGAAAAGTTCCCTTACGAACGTGACATTCACCTTCGCAACTATGGGAACGACGATGTGGCGGACTTCTACCGCATTGGCGTCACCACAAACAACTCCGTTTCCCTTTCAGGCGGTACGGAGAAGGTTCAGAGCTACTTCTCTGCTGCCAACACTTACGCAAACGGCCTTGTTCAGACGAACAACTACATCCGCAACTCGTTCTCTTTCCGTCAGACCTACAAGTTCTGGGACCGCTTGACCGTGAACGCCAACATCAACTACACTCAGACCAGAACCAAGAATCGCATCGGTGGTGGTACGGTGGGCAATCCCATCTATCACATCTACACCGCTCCCCGCAACATCGATATGCAATACTATCGCGACAACTATGCCATCCCCGACAGTTACTGGATGTCCGAGTTGCAGAGTCACTTTGTGGAGAATCCTGTTGCAGAAGGCTATATCCGTCAAAGCGAAAGGGTGAAGCTGAGCGGACCGATGATGAACTATCCCTATATGGATGCCCGCCAAAACAATCCCTATTGGCTTTTGAATCAGAACCAAAGCACGCATCGCGACGACCGTGTCTATGGTGGCTTCCAGGGCAATCTGGACATCTGGGGCGGAATCTCTTTGCAGGCTCGCTATAACTTCGACCACACCAAGTATCGCGAAGAAGGTTGCCGCTATGCCACCACTTTTGCTCCAGCCTCGATGTACGACTTCGGCACTTACAACAAGGCTCGAACTTCGACCACAGAACAGTACATCGACATCATCCTGAACTTCAACAGGACTTTCAAAAAAGACTGGGAAGTCAGTGCCTCGGCTGGTTGGGTCGGGCACGTTGTCAGGACCAGCAACTACCACACATACATAGCCAACGCTACGAATGTGGATGTGGGCAACATGAAGCTGAGTACGGTTGTCAATGGCTTCAACACAAAGTATGGCGGACCGGGCGTGACCTCCGAATCGGAAGGCTCGAACTGGGACCGTGCACTCTTCGCTACAGCTCAGTTGGGCTGGAAGGAGAAAGCCTATGTGGATGCGTCCTTCAGAGCTGATGCTTATCGCGTCTATCGTCAGTTCAACAACAACAAAGACAAGTTCTACGGCTACTTTGGCGTGGGTGCCAATGTACTGCTGAACGAGTTCTTCAAGTTGCCCGACTGGTGGAACTACTTCAAGCTCCGTGCCTCCTACTCTCAGGTCGGTAATGCTGTGCCGAACCGCTACTACAACTCAGCCACGAGCAACGACTATACGGGCGCTATGAGTGCCACAAGTTCGGGGCTGTTCACAAGTGCTAAGCCAGAGACGACAAAGTCCTTCGAGACCGGTATGGAACTGCTCTTCCTCGACAATCGGCTGAATGTGGACTTCACCTTCTACAACACACTCGTCACCGACCTCTATATGCCAATTGGCAACACAGCCGGCATCGTGGTCTATGAGAACTCGGCCAAGGTGCGCAACATGGGCATAGAGACCACCATCGGCTACAACATGCAGATAAACAGGCATCTGCGTTGGCGCACAGCAATGAACTTCTCCTTCAACGACAACGTCATCAAGGAGGTTGGCTACGATGCTGCAGGTCGGCAAAAGCAAATCTATACAGATGTTGCTGGCGTTCGTGTACGCTACTTCGAGGGTGATGCCTCTGGCGATATGTATGTCCGCGACTTGAAACGCAACGACGACGGAACCATCTTCCTCACTTCGAGCGGTAACCTCATCAAGGAACAGAACTACACCAAACTGATTGGCAACATGAACTCGGAGTAGCAGTTGGGCTGGTCCAACACCATCAACTACAAGAACTTCCAACTCTCGTTCCTCATCAATGGTCGCATCGGAGGCAAAGTCATCTCGCTGACCGAAGCAATGCTCGACGGACTGGGACTCTCCGAGCGTACCGCTGTAGCCCGCGACGAAGCAATCAGCCGTAATCTCTTTACGGCAGACGGCCAGGCCGCAATGTATCTTCCCGACGGAAGTGGCAATCTCATTTGTGTAAGGAACTACTATCAGGTTGTAGGAGCACGCAACAGCGAGTACTCTCCGCTCTATGCCTACAACGCAACGAACTTCCGCTTGAGGGAACTCTCGCTGGCCTATACCTTCCGCAACTTGCTGGGAGAGAACA
>Ga0247610_10005056_pt1 | contig 13955 bp, 9 predicted proteins | sample 174DNAGHGhighgp2_FD_193483 | JGI IMG/M metagenome (GOLD analysis project Ga0247610, IMG submission 193483) | Sheep rumen microbial communities from Palmerston North, Manawatu-Wanganui, New Zealand - 1742 DNA GHGhigh gp2 | ecosystem: Host-associated > Mammals > Digestive system > Stomach > Rumen ... | reverse complement strand
TGAATTCTTTACTCATGTTCTGCATTTCCAGAGGGTTATGGATATTGTACGTCTGAAACAGGAATCTGCGTATGTCTTCATCTGTAACCATCATGTCATCAGCCGTATCAATCTCCAAAATTATTTTTTAGCAAAACAAAAACCGCCATCCGAAGACAGCGGTTACATTTCCTGCGGAGAGAACAACAAAGCCCCGAGTTTTTCCTCGAAGCTTTGAACCTGTTCAACCTGCGGAGAGAACAGGATTCGAACCTGCGAACCGGTTTTGCCGGTTACACGCTTTCCAGGCGTGCCTCTTCAACCACTCGAGCACCTCTCCAAAAATTTTCGGGCACAAAGTTACGAAAATAAATGAGAAATGAGAAATGAGAAATGAGAAATGAGCCGACTTTTAATATTCTTTATCTTTTTAGAGAAAAGATGCGGGCTACATTTTCATTCGTTTGCTGACAGATTTCCTCTGCACTGACGCCATACGCCTCTGCTAATTTTTGGATGACATGCACTATATACGACGACTCATTGCGCTGGCCTCGCAGGGGAACGGGCGCCATATAGGGGGCATCTGTCTCCAGTACAATACGACTCAGGGGGACGCAGGCGGGCAGTACTTCTGGCAGATGACTCTTCTTGAAGGTCAGCACACCTCCGATGCCCAACACGAAACGGTCGAACTCCAGCAATTGTCGGGCTTCTTGTTCGTTACCCGTAAAGCAATGGAACACACCTCCAGGCAGTTCGTTGGCATATTTCTTCAGGATAGCCACCATCTCGTTTTGTGCCTTCCTGCAGTGTATCATCAAAGGCAATTGCAGTTCAACCGACCAGCGCACCTGTTCTTCGAAAGCCAACAACTGCTCCTGCTCAAACTCACGACTCCAGTAGTAGTCCAAACCGATCTCGCCTATCGCGATAGGCGAAATGAGAAATGAGAAAGGAGAAGTGAGGAATGATTTGATTTGTTCCAGCTGCTCTTTCCAATCCGCTTTTACTTCCTCAGGGTGCAGGCCCAACATGGGATAGCAGAAGTCAGGATAACGCTTGCACGTGTTGAGCACCGTTTGACAAGAAACCACATCGATGGCAGGCAGAAAGATGCTTGTGCAACCAGCCTCACGGGCTCGCTGCACGACGGCATCGCGATCGTCGTTAAACTCTTCGCCATCCAGATGGCAATGCGTATCGATGAATTTCATCTTTTGCGATGGAGGAGTTCGTCCATATAGCTACGGATTTGCTGTTTGCGCTCCTCTGGCACATTCACCTCAGCCAGCGTCTGGTTGGCCAACTCGAAGTAATAGTTAATCTTTTCCTCGCAGAGCTGACGGATACCAATCTCGTCGTACAGACGGGTGACCTCAGCAACTTTCACCTCACGATTGAAGGTCTTGGCGTTAATCCAGCGCTCCAACTCCTTACGCTGCTTGTCGTTGGCGCGATTGAAGGCATTAATCAGCATATAGGTTTTCTTGTTCGAGGTGATGTCGCCTCCAATGGCCTTGCCAAACACTTTCGGGTCGCCATAGACATCCAGCAGGTCGTCCTGCAACTGGAAAGCCAGTCCTATCTGCTCGCCCAAACGATACAGGCGGTCAGCATCCTCCTGGGGAGCATCCGCCAACAGGGCACCAATCTTCATGGCGCAAGCCAACAATACTGAGGTCTTCAGACGAATCATCTCAATATACTCATCTTCCGTCACGTCATTTCGCGTTTCGAACGACATATCGTACTCCTGACCTTCACCAATTTCCAGGGCAGTCACCGTAAACAAGTCGAGCACAGCAGGCAGCTTCTCTGCAGACACCTGTTGCATACGCTGATAAGCCAGGACCAACATCGAGTCGCCAGAAAGGATAGCCTTGTTGGCATCCCACTTCTTGTGAACGGTCAGCTGTCCACGACGCATGTCAGCATTGTCCATCAGGTCGTCGTGCAGCAAGGTGTAGTTATGATAGGTCTCCAGACCCACTGCAGGCATCAGGATATCCTCAGGATGCTCCTTCCAAAGGTTATAGCCCAGCAGCATCAGTACAGGACGGATGCGCTTGCCACCAATGGACAATACATACTGTATCGGCTCGTAGAGCGATACGGGCTTTCGGTCATAAGGCAGATGGTCTAAGCAATCGTTTACCTTCTGCAGAATTTCGTTTGATGTTAACATGACGGTATTTACAATTTTACTATTTACAATTTACAATTTATTTTTCGATTTTACTATTTATTTCTCCATTTTACAATTTAAAGACAATGGGGATGCACACCTTCGTGCGACAAGGCTGGTCGTGCTGGATGCCAGGCTTCCATTTGGGCATCATACCCAACACGCGCATGGCCTCTTGGTCACATTCTGGCGAGAGCGACTGGGTGACTTTCAGTCCTGTCACACTGCCATCCTTTTCTACATAGAACACAGCCACCACCTTGCCTTGTTTCTTCTGGTCGCGAGCCTTCTGCGGATATTTCAGCGTTTTGGTCAACCACTTCATAAACTCGACAGCGCCCCCAGGATACTGAGGCAGGTCTTCCACCACATGGAAGTTCAAGGGGTTGTTGGGGTCTACGTCCAAGGCTGCCAGCGCCTTGTCTTCCTCCTCTTTCTGCAAATCTTCCAACAAGGTCTCATCGTCATCACCCTCACCCTCCAAGGTCTCGTCAGGATTCTGCAACTCCACCTCGTCATCCACAATGCGCAATTGCTCCGCCTTCTCCACTTGCTGTTTCTCCTGCAACTGGGTCACGGTTTCCTCGTTCGACATGGGCACCAACTCACTTTCGTGCATCAGGTCGCTCAAGTCCAAAGGGTCTATCCCATCCTGTTGAGGCACAGAATTCCACTCCATTGCCACATAGAACAAAGACAGCACAAAGATAAGCCCCAAGAGGAATCCTGTGGTTCTGCGCTGTTCAATATCTGCCTTTGGAGCCTTCTTTTGTTCCATTTCTCCGCAATAAAAAGCGAATTATTCCGTTTTGATGTTGCAAAGGTACTAAATAATTCATAATTTATAATTCATAATTCATAATTATTAATTAACTTTGCTGAGAAATTTACGAAGTTCGGATGATTAGAACGCTTTTTGTCACGATAATGGTGTGGTGCATCACCACGATGCAGGCACAGGAGAGCCAGGAGGTCTATAGCTTCTTGCGCCTTCCTGTCAGTGCCCATGTGGCAGCATTAGGTGGCGACAATATCACGCTGACGGACGACGATGCCACGCTTATTTTCCACAACCCTGCCCTACTCAATGGGGTCAGCGACAAAAGCATCAACCTGAACTTCATGACCTACATGGAGGGAGCCAAGACGGCCTCAGCATCGTTCGTAAAGGCTATTAAAGAAAGAGGTACGTGGGGCGTCAGTGCGCAATATATGGACTATGGCAGCATGAAGGAGACTACTGCTGAGAACATCCAGACGGGCTCTTTCTCTGCCAAGGATATTGCGTTGGCAGGCTCGTTTGCCTATATGCTCAACAACGACATCAGCGGAGGCATCACGGCCCGTTTCATCTCCTCCAGCATTGGCAGTTACAGTTCTGCTGCGGTAGCCTTCGACCTCGGACTGAACTATGTCCACGAGGACAATGGCTGGTCGCTGTCTGCGGTTGCCAAGAACCTGGGTGGACAAATCAAAGCCTATGACGATGAGTTTGAGCGCCTACCTCTGGATTTGCAACTGGGTGTCAGCAAGCGCTTTATCAACTCTCCCCTGCGACTGCATGCCACCCTCAATCGCCTGAACCGTTGGGACGAGGGGTTCAGCAAGCATCTTACCATAGGTGCCGACCTCTTGATTGGCGAAACCATCTGGGTGGGTGCAGGCTACAACTTCCGTCGCTCCAGCGAGATGAAACTCTCTGATGGCGAAAGCGAGAGTGCTCATGGTGCAGGACTCTCCGTGGGTGGCGGACTCACCCTGCAGCGTTTCAAGTTGCAAGTGGCCTATGCCAAATATCATGTCAGTGCTTCGTCCTTATTGATTAACGCAACATATACATTATGAAAAAGATAACAATCGCTATTGATGGTCACTCTTCGTGTGGAAAGAGCACGATGGCCAAAGACCTGGCCCGCGAGGTGGGCTATGTTTATGTAGATACTGGTGCCATGTATCGCTGTGTCACCCTTTTTGCCCTGCGTAACGGGCTGTTTGCTGCTGATGGCAGCATCGACGAGGCAGGTCTGCGTAGTCGCATGAACGACATCCACATCTCCTTTAAGTTCAACCCAGAGGCTGGTCGACCAGACACCTATCTGAATGGTGAACTCGTGGAGCGCGACATTCGCACCATGGAGGTTTCCAGCCACGTCAGTCCCATTGCCACACTAGGCTTCGTGCGTGAAGCAATGGTAGCCCAACAGCAGGAGATGGGTCGCGGAGGTGGTGTTGTGATGGATGGACGTGACATCGGTACGGTGGTATTTCCTAATGCTGAACTCAAAATCTTCGTCACAGCCTCAGCTGAGGTTCGTGCCCAACGTCGCTACGACGAACTGAAAGCCAAGGGTATGGAGGCCGACTATGCCGACATTCTGAAGAATGTACAGGAGCGCGACTACATCGATTCCCATCGCGAGGTATCTCCCCTGCGCCAAGCTGACGATGCCCTGTTGTTAGACAATTCCAACATGACTATCCCTGAGCAGAAGCAATGGTTGATGGAGCAGTTCCAGAAAATCACATCTTAAGCAAGGCATCACGGCATTGTTCCATGAGCCATTTGGGCGTGGAGGTGGCTCCACAAATACCCACAGTCTTGATACCCTCAAGCCACTGTGGGTTTATTTCTTCCGGTCCCTCGATGAGGTGGGCATTGGGGTTGACACGCAGGCACTCATTGAACAGCACCTTGCCATTAGAGCTCTTGCGTCCACAAACAAAGAGGATGAGGTCGTGCTTGGTGGCGAACTGCGAGATGTTAGGCATGCGGTTGGCTACCGAGCGACAGATAGTATCGAAGCTCTTGAAAGTAGCATCAGGAGAGATATGATCTTGGATATACTCGATGATGCGATGGAACTCGTCGAGTGACTTAGTGGTCTGACTATAAAGATAGATGTCACGTGAGAAATCGAGTTGCTTGACATCATCGAAATGTTCGATAACAATGGCATGGTCGGCTGTCTGTCCCACCAAGCCAAGTACCTCGGCATGACCCTCCTTGCCAAAGATGACGATTTGGGAAGTTAGAGGTAAGGGGTCAGAGGACAGAGATGCCTCATACTGGCGTTTGATGCGCTTCTGCAACTGAAGCACCACAGGGCAGGTGGCATCGATAATCTCGATGTTGTTCTGACGAGCCAATTCGTAGGTCTCAGGGGGTTCACCATGAGCACGAAGGAGAACCTTTACGTTATGCAGTTGGCGCATCTCGTCGTGGTTGATGGTGATGAGTCCCATCTCACGCAGGCGCTCGCACTCCATACCATTGTGAACTATATCGCCGAGGCAATAGAGTTGATTGCCCTTGGCCAACTCTTCCTCTGCTTTCTGGATGGCGGTGGTCACTCCGAAGCAGAAACCACTGCCGTTGTCGATTTCAATTTGTAACAATTTAATTAGAAATTAAAAATTAGTAATTAGGACTCGACCTTAGGTCGCTTTGTACCTTTAGGTCAAAGAATTAGAAATTAGGAATTATGATTACCTTAATAGGCGGAAATATTCGTCGAGGAGGCTTTGGGCTGCCATGAAGGAAGTCTGCTGACCAGCCAAGACACCTTGCTCCGCCATCTGCAAATGACGCTTGATGACGTCATTGTTGTAGAAGTTCAGGCGCAGATGCTCGTTGATGGTCTCATACATCCAGTACTTGGACTGCTCATTGCGACGATAGTCGAAATAGCCGTTAGCCTTCACATAGTCGATATACTCGTAGATCATATCCCATACCTCCTTGATGCCGTAGCCATAGAAGCCACTATAGCACAGCACTTTGGGCATCCAGCCACTCTCCGTCTTGGGGAAGAAGTGGAGCGCATTGCGGAAATTGGTGGCTGCCATGTGGCACTTATCGACATTGTCGCCATCGCACTTATTGATGACGATGCCATCGCATATCTCCATGATGCCTCGCTTGATGCCCTGCAGGTCGTCGCCCGTACCTGCCAACTGGATGAGCAGGAAGAAGTCGACCATCGAGTGACAAGCGGTCTCGCTCTGTCCTACGCCAACGGTCTCCACGAATATCTTGTCGAAACCTGCAGCCTCGCAAAGGATAATGGTCTCGCGCGTCTTGCGAGCCACACCTCCCAGAGAACCCGCCGTTGGACTAGGACGAATGAAGGAATCAGGATGTGTGGAGAGCTTCTCCATACGCGTCTTATCACCCAGAATGGAACCCTTGGAGCGCTCGGACGAGGGGTCGATGGCCAAGACTGCCAACTTGCCCCCCTTCTCCTTCAGTACATGAATGCCAAACTCGTCGATAGAGGTGGATTTACCAGCACCTGGTACTCCACTGATGCCCACACGGACGCTGTTACCACTATAGGGCAGACACTTATTGATAACCTCCTGCGCTTTGGCCTGATGGTCGGGGTTGACACTCTCTACCAGCGTGACAGCTTGCGACAGGATGGTGACATCGCCCTTGACGATGCCTTCAACCATCTCGGCAGCAGTGAGTTCACGACGACGAAAACGACCTCGTTGCAGATAGGGATTGACGAGCGGTTGCTGTTCTACACCACTGTTGACCTGCAAACCTGCATATTCTGAACTATTTTCTGGATGTTCCATTTTTTCTAAATTAGGAATTAGTAATTAGTAATTATGATTACCTATAGAGTTATGTAGTTTTTCACTTTGCATTGATGGTAATGATAACTTTGGGTTTCTGGGGATCGTTGACAATCATCAGGATACGTGGAAGGGTGCGCGACTTCAGGAGTTCGGCACGCTCTGCGGTAATCTTTAACTTGGTAGATTCTCCTGGTTTGAGAGCGCGCTTCCCCAAGGAAATCTGGAGTCCACTTGTAAACATCTGCAACGAAGAAATCTGCAGTTCAGACTGACCCGTATTGGTGATATTGATGACATCCTTGGCCTTAGGTTTACCATTGAAGCCGATGTTAACCACTTCCTTCGACAACTGGATGTGAGGAGCCTGACCACGGGATGTGGCAGACAAGTCGCTGAACGAAGGAAGAAGAACGGCAGAGACCGTTATCTCGTGGTCAGGGCTGACTTTGTCGCCAGGATTACCAGCCAGATAGATGGAGGTCTGTGTCAAACCGTAGTCGTGCAACTTAGCTGAGTTCAGCGAAACGGTCATCTTGCCCGACATGCCTCGTTTCAAATGCTCAGGGGTGACAACAGCCGTGAGGTAAGGGGGCAGGTGCATGAGGTTGGGCTGGTAAGTCTTGGTACCATCATTATAGATGTGCAACTCCTGAACCTGCACATCGCCTCGATTGATGTCATCGAACTCGAGAACGGCCTTGTCCAGTCGCAAGTCGCCCATCTCAATAGGATAGGTGCCTGAGAAGTCTTGATACTCAGACAACACAACACCCGTCATGCGGATATAGACGGGTTCCTTGCTACCATTGCTAATGATGGCTGCCTGCTTGTCAAAATGACCCAGTTGACGGGCATTATAGGTCATGCGCACTTCAAACTTGGCATTGCCACCAATGTCACCCTTTGGATAATCAATCGTGGTACAATTGCAGTCGGGCAACACCTTTTCAATTCTCAGTTTGCGATGACTCTTGTTCTTAAACTCGAAGACGGCAGTGATAGGTTGCATGTATCCCGTCTTGCCAGCATCGACAGTAGTCTTACTGGATGTCAGCTTCTGCGCAGCAACAGGTAGGGCTGCTAACAGCAAAAGAGATAATATGGTTTGTTTCTTGTTCATCATCTTTATTCTACGTTGAGGATCATCGAGGGTGCTGTGGCACGATATTCAGGGGCATAGGCACAGCCTACAGTACAAGTGCCCGTTTCATAGCGTCCTGCACGATCGATATAATATTCTGTTTCAATAACATGTTTTCCTTTAGCCAGTCCGTAGTAGAAATAATGGGTTGCAGCATCCTTAGGCGACACATAAGCGCCCTGCTGATAGCCCGACAACTGACGAACGGGTTCCATGCAGGCTGCACGACGATCGATGACCTGCACAAAGTCAAGGTCGCGAGTGGTCTCGATGGTGATGCGCACCTTGATACGGTCGCCCGTTTTAAGTGAAGAGTGAAATGTGAAAAGTGAAGAATTGGCTGCCGCCGTGGTATTGGGCAGGAGAACCTCTCGCTTCACGGTGATGCCACTCTGCGAAGCCTCGATATCTGAGGTCTTCTGGAAGAACTGCGCATAGACAGCACCCCAGGAAGTACCTTCGGAGGTCCTGGTGGCTGTGAAGGTCTTACCTTGAGGTTCATCAACAGCAGTCTTGACATAGCCCATACCTGCAGTAGCTTTGGGAAGGTCGATGGGGGTGCCATCGATGGCGAGGGTGACTGGACTAGTAGGACTAGTTAAACTAGTAGAACCAGTTTGATTGGCTAGGAACGCCCAAATGGCATTGACACTATTGATAGGCGTGTCCCAAGCCTGGGTGCGCTTCTCCTGCAAGAGCCAGCGACGCATCTCGTCAATGGTCTGGTTGTCCTGAGGAGTAACCTTTTGGATGGCCTCGATAGCAGCCACCTCGGTAGGTATCTTGTAGTCGTACCACGAATACGTAGCACGAGGGGTATCGTAGTAGCGGCCCATCTCCTCGGTAAAGACGGTGTATTCCTTCAGACTCTGCACATACTCCAAGGCCTTCTTATGTTCACCATGTTGAGCCAGAACAATGGCGGTCAGTGCCTTCTCGTAGATGGTCTGGCGCTTAATGTCCTTCTTCAGTAGGGCTATGAGGTAGTTGTTGGCAGACTGTACATTGGACGACAAGGAACGTCCGTCGAGGGCACAGAGGTAGAGCCAGCGCAGGGCGGTGAACGATGGGAAGGTGGGCTTATGACCTTTCTTTTCCTCCTTCTTCATTTCGTTGACCATCTTTATCATCTCCTTTTCGATAAAGCTATGGGCTTTATCTAGTGAAGAGTGGATAGTGGATAGTGAAGAGTGATTGCCAACCATCACTTGCAAGCGCACCAGCATCTCTTCAATCGCAACGGTTATCTGGGTACTGCCTTGCATGCCAGGATACCACGAGAAGGAACCATCGGCATTCTGCAACTTCTGCAACTTCTCAACAGCCATCGTCATGCGGTTGTTCAAGCCGTTCTCATCGAAGAAATCAGCCAAGCGCTGTTTCTGTTCGCTCTCACGGTCAGCTGCATTTACCCATGGGGTCTCATTTAGCACGAGGTCTTTCAACTCTTGGTTCTTCTCCAACTGAGAGGTAAGAGAAGTTTGATTACTTTCGCGCTTCCATTGTTCGAAGACAGACTTCACCTGCGGATTCTGATTCAACAGCGTCTTGCCCAACAGATTACTGTAATAAGAGGCTGCTTGGTCGATGGCACTATGCTCACAGGGTTGCCCCAGAATGGGCAACGACTGCACCACGAGCCAAGCAGGATTGTTGGTATATTCGATGGTGAGTTTCTGCTGGGCAGTACCTGCAGGGAACAACTTGGTTAAATCGATAGTCTTCACACCAGGTTCGTGCTGGGTATAAGGCACCGTCTTGGTGACATATTCACGATTGGGCAGAATGGCCAGATAGTGTTGTTCACCATCGGAGAACCCATCAAGTCCTGCCGTCGTGGCTATGGCTGACACCTTACAGGTTAACAGCCCTGGCTTCAGAACGGATGCAGGGATGCGGAAACTGACTGATGTTGTCTTACCTGCTTCCACCTCGAAAGGTTCCGAAACGGACAGCACTTCCGATTCTTCATCGAAGAGTCGCAGCAGGGCAGTACCATTCTTCATGGTCTGCTGTCCCATATTGATGATACGCATGGAAATGGTAGCCTCATCGCCTTCACGCAAGAATCGTGGCATGTTGGGCTGAACCATCAGTTCCTTTTGGGCAACAGCCTCACCGTCGATGTAGCCGTAGTTCATGTCCTTCGTGTTAGCCACACCCATGAAGCGCCAGGTGGTCAGGCTCTCAGGCAGCGTAAACTTCATCACCACATTGCCAGCCTGATCGGTTTCCAACGCGGGATAGCAGAAAGCGGTCTCGTCCAAATTCTCTCGAACTTGAATATGTTCCTGCTCTGATGCCTGTTCCTCCTGAGGTTGTTCAATCACCTCTTTCGCTTTAAGCACTTCAGATGCCGCAGCATCATTACCCATGACATCGAAACTATTCCTCGTATTTCCACTTGCAGCCTTCGCCATCAGCATGGGATGAGCACCACGGATGCGAAGCGTGTGGTAATAAGGATAGACGCTGCTATCGAAATGGCTGACCACCATATTGTCCACCTTCAGAGACGACTGGTGACGCTGACTGCCCATCCACGACAGACGCTCCGCCCGACGGAAGTGCCAAGCGGTGGAAGGCATGGGCAGATAGTTCATAGGAGTGAAGCTCCACTGATGGGGTCGTATCTGGTCGAGGCTCTTGTCGTAGAGCACAGCCAGCAGACTGGCATCGGCAGGTGTTCCGTCAGGATTCTGTATCTTCAGTCGCCACTCCTCCTGCTGCCCGGGAACAAGACGATTGCGGAAGGTTTCCCACGTCAGTCGCAGCTTCTTGTCAGGCATCGGACGCTTGATGGTCTGCTGGTGCGAATAGCACACACCATCCTTCACCCAGGCATAGGTCAGCAACAGGCCGTTGCCGTATTCTTCCTTGTAGGTAAACTGGCGGTTGATCAGCTCTCCGTCTTTCTTCACTTCACCCTTCTCTATGACTTTCTTGCCGGCATAGATGGCGTAGAAGATGTACAGGTCGGGGGCACTGCTACCCACTTGCAGGGTGACAGGCTTTCCGTCGTTGGGGAACTGCTGGTGTGACACATAGAACCAGTCCTTGGTGGGGGCGGCAGGCTTCTTGTCGTCCAAGCCAAAGACAACGAACTTGACATCCAGCGTATCCTGGTCGCAGACAGCCTCCAGGCGATGGGAACCAGACTTGATGGAAGATGGAAGATGGAACCCGGCAGCATTAGCTGCACACTCCTTCCACTTTCCTCCGTCAATACAATATTTTACCGTACCAGCTATCTCCTTCCCTGCGGCATTGCGACGGTTGAACGTCACGGAGGGCAGTTGGTCTTTACGAATTTGTTCAGGAATGTCACAAGTCAGGGCAGTGGGTTTGTTACCCAATGGCAGGCTGAAGGTTCCACTATGCGTTTCACCCGCCAAGTCCGTCACGTCAGCCTCTACCACAAAATGATAGAACATGGTTTGCTTACCCAAGTCCTTAGGCAACAGCATCGGCATCTCAACGGTAAAGGTACCGTCGTCTGCCGTCACCGCCTCGCCTTCCTTCAGAACCTCGCTCTGTATGCCGTTACCCAGGTAGCCGGCATTCCAATAGCGCGAATAGGACATCCACCAGAAAGCCACCTTGCGACGCACGGTATATTTAACCTTAGCACCCTGCACAGGAACACCTGCATAGGTCAGGGCCTTGCCTTGTGCGTACACGGTGTCGCCAGCACGGTAGGTCTCCTGATAGTCAGCAAACTCCACCTGGAACGTAGGACGTTTATACTCCTCCACGCGAATGCCGATAGATTGACCATTGGCTAAGATGGTAAAGCGACCGTTCAACAATCCTTTAGGCAATGTAAACACTGTCGAGCATTTGCCATAGCGGTCGGTAGTCACCTTCTGCTCACTCACCAGCTTATAGTTGGCATCACGCAGGGTGATGGTGACGCTCTTTTGTCCTACAGCAACATTGTCTGTCGGCGATTGCTCTTTCCACATGATGGCAGTCACATGCACCGTCTGTCCAGGACGATAGATGCTACGGTCTGTAAACAGGCTGGTATGCTCTGCCTTATAGTCGTGTTCATAGTAGTAATAACGCCCATAGACCCCGATAGGTGGACAATAGCGGTCTGTAGGGGTATAGGCAAGCATCTGGTTTCCATAGCGGTCTGTCTTCTGTACGACGGCATCGGGCAAGGGCTTTCCCGTCCTGGCATCCACTGCTACATAACGCATCTCGTCGTTGGGCATAGCTTGCGACAGGAGACGGACACCAGAAACGAAATAGAACTGGCGTGACGTCGAGGTCTGGGGCGACGAGAACTCCACCAGATAGACTCCAGACTCCAAGCCTCCCAAAGAAAGAGAGTCTTCAAAGAATTCGTAGTCCTCATGTCCCATGAAATAACGGGTCTGACGCAGGGATTCCACCTCTTTCAACTGAGATTTCAATTTCTTAAAGGCTTCATCAGGGTCACTCCATTCCGTATCACCTTTCAAAGGAGTGTGATAGACACGCATGGTCAACGACTCCAGATTGCGAAGGTCGCTCAACAGAACCGTCTGCGACTCCTGAGGCATAGCCACACGATGGTGAATTGCTGCTGTGAACTGGGGCCTTGTCAACTCACGTTCCATATTACGCAGCCAATTGGCACGACGCCAATTACCCCATCGCTTGATGGAGTTTCGCAGGAATGTCATTTTCTGAGCTACAGGACAGTTCTCACTCTCCATTAACTGGAAACGACGGATGGCCAACTCGCATGCTTCTGGTAAATCGCCATAGACCTGCAACAGGGAATCAATGGCAGCAATACTGTCAAAAGCATCGACAGCCGTTATACAGGCAGCACGACGATTACCCTGCTTGCTGTAATAATAATGTAGTTTCTCCCAGGCACCCAACTCAGTGCCAATCACACTGAGCAAGTCGTGGCTATAGATTTCGCTGTCCTTTTCCTTAATGATGAAAGGCACATAGCCGTCCGTCTTCACGGCAGCCAAAGCCTCAGGATGAGCCAAGGCCTTTTCCGCAAAGTCTTTGCTCTTCTGTTCCCAATAGTCATCCAACTGATGATTGTTCTGATAGACAATGGAAAGCACGGCATCATAAACGGCCTTCAAGGGCACTTCCTTAATGGTTTTCTCCTGTTGCTCCAGCCTGTCAACAGCAGGGCGCAAAGAGTCAGGAGCCACCTCCGACTGCAAGCGTGAATGCAACAGGGTGGACTTGAGCAACTGACCATAGGACTTCTCCTTCATAGCCTTCTGCTCTATCTTTTGCAGGTGGGTCATAGCCGTCTTGGGAAGGTCCTTCTTCTGGGCCTCCTCCACCTGCTTCCAAAGCGTCTGATACGTCTGTCCTAACAATCCCATGGGCACTAATAAGATAGCAGCCACGACAATGAATAATCTATGTTTCATGCTCGCGAACCAATTAACATTAGGACAAAGGTACGAAAAACCCGTTAAACAGCCAAGCCATTTAACGAGTTTTACCATGTTTTACCAATCCTATATCTTTTTACCGACTCTCCACATGCAAGGCTCGCATGGCGTTAAGTACAGCAAGCACGGTCACGCCAACATCTGCAAAAACAGCCATCCACATGGTAGCCAATCCAAACAGCGCCAATATCAACACAGCTATTTTAACACCAATGGCAAACCATACATTCTGCTTGGCAATAGACAATGTACGACGAGCTATGCGGATGGCAAGTGCAATCTTCGAAGGCTGGTCGTCCATCAGTACGACATCAGCAGCCTCGATAGCAGCATCGCTACCCAGACCTCCCATTGCGATACCGATATCAGCACGGGCCAAGACAGGAGCATCGTTGATACCATCGCCCACGAAGGCTACGACACCACTATCCGCCTTCATCAGTTGTTCCACTTTTGCCACCTTATCTGCAGGGAGCAGTTCTGCATGATATTCAGAGAGTTGCAGTTGTTTGGCCACATCGTCAGCCACTTCCTTCCGATCGCCCGTCAGCATAACGGTCTTGGTAACGCCCAATGCTTTCAGACGGGCAATGGCATCAGCACTGTCTTCCTTGATACGGTCGTTGATGACGATATGTCC
>Ga0247610_10005055_pt1 | contig 13955 bp, 15 predicted proteins | sample 174DNAGHGhighgp2_FD_193483 | JGI IMG/M metagenome (GOLD analysis project Ga0247610, IMG submission 193483) | Sheep rumen microbial communities from Palmerston North, Manawatu-Wanganui, New Zealand - 1742 DNA GHGhigh gp2 | ecosystem: Host-associated > Mammals > Digestive system > Stomach > Rumen... | reverse complement strand
GGAGTACAGGTGTCAGGAGGGTTTCGCGTTGAATAATTCATATTTAGTTTACAAAAAATTCTTGACATATTCATAAAAGTATGATATAATTCAGGCGGAGCCTGAAAAGGCTTCGATAGACTGGCGCGGTCAGTCGACTGAAAAATAATGAAAGGAGAAATCCTCGCTTCTTGGTGATGTATTCAGTCGACTGACTCTGCGGGAAAGGAGGAGCGAAATGGATATTTCCATCATTGAAAAGCTGGTTCAGATTCTTGACCAGCACGGGTTCGCAATTATCGTTGCTGGAGCTTTGTTCTGGTACATTGTCTCCGAAACGAGAGCGAACAGAAAAGCCGTTGATGAGCTCAGAGATGTTATCAAGGACTTGAAAAAAGTGATTGATGACAATAACAAGCTCATGTCAGCGGCCATAGATGTGGCGAAGGAGATGACCAGGATTGGGTAGAAGGAATGCTCGCTATACCGGGGATTGGGGTGCAATAGATTGCAGATGCGATATTCTCAATAAGAAGGAATCTGTATTCAACTATTTTATGTTGATGCTCGACAGGTCGAATCAGATGTTCAAGTACAGTGGTCTTCCCGAAACTATTTCTTTTGGGATGTTGGAGACTTTTCTTCAGGTCAATGGGCACATTGGTTTCGCAGAAGTTAAAGGCAATCTGTATGCACTCCCAGGCTCTCTCGGTGGTTCTCAGGATTGCTATTATCGTCCTACTCAGTACATAATGGCAAACCCAGTTCTTGGCACAGTACAGGGCAAAATTCTCAATCATCTTGAGCCGCTGGATAAGGAATACTGGAGTCAGTTGACTGACTGCGTGTTATGCAAAAACGATACCAACTTTCAAGGGTTGTTCTATCTGTTCGCTCGTTATGCCACGCAGTTGGCAGAGAACGATATTTCTGTTAGGTCGGCTCAGATTAACTCTCGACAGCGCACTGTTGTGGTTACGCAGAATGACAGGCAAGCGGCATCGGCGGACGCCTATTTCAAAAATCTTGAGGATGGAAAAATAGGCGCTACTATCAATAAGGATTTTCAGGATTCTATCAAAGTCGCAAACGTTTCCACGCAAGCCCCGAATACAATCATTCAGTTGATTGAACTCCAGCAATATCTCAAGGCAAGCTGGTTCAACGAGATGGGGTTGAATGCGAACTTCAACATGAAACGTGAGTATTTGTCTGAAGAGGAATTGAGAGCTTCCACAGACCTTTTACTTCCGCTTGTTGACAATATGCTCTTCTGCCGTCAGGAGGCGCTTGAGCTCGTCAATAAGACTTTCGGAACAAATATTACTGTTGAGAAGAACTCCGCGTGGGCTAATAAACAGGAGGAGGTCGATACTGAGCAGGAGCAGAAAGAAGCTGACCTTGAAGCCACTAAGGTAGACACTCAAAATGCGGAGGGCGGTGATAGCGGTGCTTAACCCTGGATGGTATTTCCCCATTCTTTTTAACGGCGAATCTGAGCCCATTCTTCGGGAAGCTTTTGACGGTTGGCAGAACGGTGATGGTATTTTTCATTATCTCAGTCAGTTGACTGACATGCCGTGGAAAGATGTTGAGTATGTCGATGAGGATTCCTTGGACCTCGAATATTTCGGCAATCATTCCGGTGGAAAGTTCTGTGCTCCTATTGTCAAGCTTCTTCTCGACGAAGACGACAAGCTTTCTTCTGCCGCTCGTGAGAGAATCGCCAGGATAATCGTTACTAAGTATCTCAATAATTGGCAGAAGCTTTGGGCTACCAACGTAGTGGCTTATAATCCCATTCATAACTATGACATGGTGGAGACTAAGCATACGGAGCGCACAGCTGACAATGTTGAGACTACAGACGGAACTCTTGGCCGTACTGGAAGCATCACAGACGCTTACGGAAAAACTCAAACTACAGCCCACGGACGCGGTGAGCGCGATACAACGTATCGTTACGGCATGAACAATGATACGCCGCTTTCAAAGGCGTCCGACGATTTCGTGACACAAGAAAATGGCCAAACTACTGTCACGGATGGCGGGAGTGACGTGCAGACCCGTCAGTTGACTGACAAGAATGACGTGCAGGTCACTCAGGATAATGAAGATACTGAAGATTACGAGCTTCGTCGTGCTGGCAATATCGGCGTCACAACTTCCCAGCGCATGGTTCAGGATGAGCGCAATCTCTGGACTTGGAATTATTTTGCGCAGATTTTCAATGACTTAGACAACGAGCTTGGTCTTATGTATCAAGACCCGTGTCGAGTATAAAAGGAGGAAAAAACTATGGCTAATCCCGGCTACATTATGGTGGATTGCGGAGGTCTCGACCTCAACGATTCCGCTGAGCAGGAAATCACCGGACTTTACAATCGTGCTAAGGAAGCAATCGCTACGGGTAAACCGTGTTACGCTATCAACTGCGTCATGTCTGATATGCCGTGCACGCCTGTATCGGTTGTTGCGTGGGACCAGGGCACTGATGGCATTATCGCCACTGGCCACGTCCTCCGTATCACTATCGCCGCAGACGACGGTGTTACCGTCACGAATCTTGTGGCTGGCTGAGTCAGTCGAACTGACAGAAAGGAGTTTACACAATGGAAATCTCTCAGGTTCATGAAATCGTCAATGAAGCGGCTGAGCAGACTCTTGGCCGCGAGAATCCCGTTCAGGAAGACCTCGGAAATCTTGTCGATATTGGCAACGAGATTTTCGACAACGAGCAGGTTGACAGGTGGGTTCGCAGCCTGATGAACAGAATTGGCAAAGTTCAGTTCGTCAATCGTGGATACCGTTCCGGCGCCCCGTCTATCATGATGGATGATTGGGAGTTCGGCTCTGTCATGGAGAAGATTCGCTCCGAAATGCCCAAAGCTACGGAGAATGAGAGCTGGAATCTTACTCCCGGTGCTTCCTATGACCCCAACGTATTCTATGGCTCTGTCGCAAGGGCCAAGTTCTTCAATAAAATGACCACGTTCGAGGTCCCGAAGTCCATCGCTCCCATGCAGATTAAGCAGTCTTTCTCCAGCGCTACCCAGCTCAACGCGTTCACGTCCATGCTTCTCAACGAGGTCGATAAGACCATGACCGTGGCTTTCGACGACCTCGCCATGCGTACCATCAATAACATGATTGGCGAGACGTTCTGGGACGCTTTCGAGGGCGCCGCTATCACCGGCCCCGGCAACGCCAAGTGTGTCAATCTGCTCTCCCGTTACAATACACTCTTCAGAGAAGAGCTCACGGCTGAGGCCGCACTCACTGATCCGTCTTTCCTCCGCTTCGCTACAATGCAGATGGACCTCACGTTCAGTCGACTGACGAAAATTTCCACCCTCTTCAACATCGGCGGCCGCGAGAGGTTCACTCCTCATTCCCTCCAGCATTTTGTCATGCTGGCCAACTTCAAGGCAGCGGCAGACATCTTCCTCCAGTCCACCACTTTCCACGACAATTACACCAAGCTGAAAGCGGCTGAGGAAGTTCCGTTCTGGCAGGGCTCCGGCTCCGGCTATGAGTTCAGCAACGCGTCCAAAATCTACATCAAAACCAGCGAGGGCCATGAGATTGAGGCCGGCGGTATCATTGCCGTTCTCTTCGACCATGAGGCCCTGGGTATGCACGGTTACAACAACCGTACTACCAGCAACTACAACGGGAAAGCGGAGTTCACCAATTATTGGTACAAACGCGACGCCCGTTACTTCAACGACTTCGACGAGAACTTCGTCGTGTTCTACGTCGCGTAAGTCAGTCCGACTGACGGCGGGGGATATATTCCCTCGCCGTTTTTATAGGAGGCTTTATGGAAGTTATATTTTATTACAATGCAAGCGATGATAGAGTTATAAATAAAACTCTTGTGGGCGGTACTATTTTTAACGGACAACTAAGAGACGAAGTAGATATTATGAGCCCAGTAATCAGATTTGACTCATCTGATATTCTTCGTTTTAACTACGCTTATATTCCCGAGCTCCAACGTTACTATGTTGTTGACTCTGTAAATGCTTTTAGAGATGGACTGTGGGATGTTGCCATGAGTGTTGATGTTCTTATGTCGTTTAGGGGTGACATTATGGCACTCTCTGTAATCGTCGATAAGCAGTCTATGATTGAGAACGGTGACGAGTACATAGACGATGGCTCTCTCGTTACAGATAATGTCATGTTTACACGTCTCCATCAATTTTCGGGAGGATTCAATAATTATCCTGAGTATATTCTTATAACAGCGGGGTGATTTTATGGCTATTGCACCACTTCCAATACCTGCTATGCCAGGCGCTATGGATGCCTTTACAGCTCAGATTGCAGGAGTGTCAGCACAAACCGCATACGATACTTACATGAAAGACGAGTATCGGCTCGGCAACGACCAATATATCGGGTACACCACGATAACGACCGATAAGCCCTCGATATCTGGGGATACTTCAAATACAATCGTATCAAGTCAGTCAACTGACCCCATTGAAGCGTGGTCGGATGCCGAGGCAGATTATTCAGTTCCGAAGCAAACCGGAGGATTGTCGAGCGGTAGTCAAGTGTCCGCAATTGCGTTATCCTTGATGGAGAAAACTGGTTTATCCGCAGAAGCGGTGGTTCCTGTAGCAGTTCCTATTGACGCCGCAATTGTAGCTGTATCTCAGGCTCTTGGCGTATCTATGGATATTGCGACGCTTGACGTAGAAACAAAGAACGCTTTTATTGATGCTGTGTCGGCAAATGGTTCTGCCCTATACGATAAAGCGAGGAATCTTGTTACTGCATGGAAAGATTCCCTTGGAAATATTCTTTTTCCAAAGGCCGCTGTTGATTCAGTCAATAACGTAATGGCAGAGAAAGGAATAGGCGGCGCATCCGGTAAAGTATATCCTAATCTCAACACCAACTGGGCCCAGCCTATACCGATTTATCAGTCAGAGTATACCTATATTACGTCAGGGGATACTTGGACTTATAGGTTTTATTATCCTGTTACATTGTATAGACGAAGCGGAGAAAACGGAGTATATTTTCTTGTTTCGTATCCTGCAGACCTGCCACCCGCAACTCTTTATGGTAACGTATACAGAAATGGACAAGTGTGGGGTAGATTGAATGTAGGTTCCGGTGGTGCATCATTTACATATGGAGGCAAAACAGTCAGGTGGAGTAGTAACAATTTCAGTTACAATGCTGTGCCATCAATGTTTCCAGCCACCGAGGTTAAGCCAATTCCTGATGGCCAGACGGCGTGGGTTTTTTGTTATGGCACAACTACCGGAAAATATCCAGAGGGCACGTCAAAGTCAGAAGCTCCTGCCTACACTCCGTCGCAGCTTCTTCAACGCGGCTCTATCATGGGAGCTAATAATGCAAGAACGCCAGTTGTTGCAATCAACATACCTGACGACCCTTATAATTCGACTGGTTCAACCAAAGACCCTAACTCCACAACAGATGACGAAAATGCTGGCGTTATTTATCCGGGGCTTCCCAAAGAAGTTCCCAACTACTCCGACCCGAACGCAGGGTCAAAAGAGGAAAATGTTCCAATTCCGCTTCCTATTCCAGATACAAACGTGTCAAATCCAGACGTCCCGCTCACCGATGCCAGTGTAGTCAACTCAACTCTCGTAAACGAACTTGTTGAGGAGCTCGCGACTACACTTGACCCTCAGCCCGGGCAGTCCTCTGGAATAATTCCAATTCCTCCTATGCCTGGAATTCAGAACATAGACCCGGACACCGGCTTACCCGATGGCACAGTTTCATTCCCATCTATCGTACCTGCCTCTGGTTCCGGATTCATCCACGTATATAATCCTACTCCCGGTGAGTTTGTGTCGTTCGGCAATTGGCTGTGGGTAACTTATGCCGACGCCACTATCGACAAGATTTGGAATAATCCTTTTGATGGAGTCATTGGAGCGCATGAACTTTATGCAACCCCTAATCGCGAGGGGAGTGATAACATTCGTTCTGGTTTTCTAACTTGCCCGACAACAGCCGCTCTTGTACGCAATCGTTATAGCGAAATTGACTGCGGTACAATAATTGTTCCTGAGTTTTACGGGAATTATCTCGATTATTCTCCGTACTCGCAAGCGTATATTTATCTTCCTTTTATAGGGATAAACGAGGTTTCGATTGACGATATCGTTGGACATTCCGTGAACGTTCGTTACAGAGTTGATAGCTACACGGGCTCATGTATAGCGATGATATTCGTAGCAAAGGACGGGTATCAGAATCTTTGTTACCAGTTTGCTGGTAATTGCTCTGTTGAAGTTCCTCTTGCTGGCGGGTCTCAAGCCGCTATAAAAGCTGGCGTTCTTCAGGCTGAGGCTTATGCGCGTTCTTCTCTGGCGAGTGCGGCACTTTCTGGCGCACAGGCAATTGGCGCGGGCCTCGGTACAGGAGGTCTTGCTGGGGGCTTGATGGGAGGATTGTCTGCGCTTGGAGGAATGGCTGGAGCTTGGTATGGTGGCAAGCAGTCAGTTGAAGCTGCCCGTGTTGCTAACAAATCCAGCGTTCAGCACTCTGGCCAGTTTGGAGCTTCCCATGGTGCTATGGGAGAAAAAATCCCATTCATAATTATCAGAAACCCTGTGCAAGTAAAAGTAGTCAACTATAATGAAGAGTATGGATACCCTGCTCATAAGCGTGTTATTATAGGAGGATGCACTGGCTATCTGCGCGTCCGCGAAGTCAATGTAATCTCCGCCCATGCAACTGATGAAGAAAAAGCGGCTATTGAAATGCTCTTAAAGAATGGAGTTTACATTTCTTAGTCAGTTGACTGAAAAAACCCCGTGTAGAAAAAAACTACACGGGGTTCCTCATTTACTTCTTGTTATTGTAAATGATAGATGCAATTGCAAACGATATTGCATTTACAATAGTTGCGACTGCGAAATGATAACCGAAGAATTTAATCCAATCCAATGTGTTCACCTCCTTTCAGTCTCTAATATCGTATTCCCACAAATCGTAATCAAATACAGGGTCGCCCTCAACTTCTTCGAGGTACTCAGTCGACTGACCGGTTTCGACTTCGTACTCATATAAGCACGTATCGAAAAACTCACAGTCGAAACACCATGGCTTGCATCTCCATTCGGGGTGCCTGAAAACAAACCATGCAAGTTTAATTCTTGATGCTAAAGCTGTCACTCCAGAGAACATAATTCCTCACAATCTCTCCGACCTCATTGGTGGAGTAAAATATTTTGTTTTCTCTCATAGCCTGCATTATAAACAGGCTGTATTTGTCACGCTGTTTCGTCATACACATCATATGATTCCAGCGTATATCCGGCTTGTCAGTATAAATAATATCGTTATCCTCGTCCTGAATTGGGGTAGTCTTTTCATGAATGAAAACATAGGGGCCGGAATCCGAGGATATTATCTCACCGTGAAGAAGCTCATCCTCGAACTCTATGAAGAAATCCATTACAACATCTTTTTTCTTGTACCCCTCAGTCAAATGTGGATATATTGCTATTTCCCATGCGCCCGAAGTAATCATTTTCAACTCCGGGTTATCAAATGCAAAATACACATCCGAGGGTTTTCCTCCTTTCTTTTTTGCTGATTCTGTGTATTCGCATATCACTTCCAACCCAGTATCGGAATAGTGATAAACGTCTATTGTATCTTGCTTCTGCTCTTTTACATGAGTTAGACCCATCTCAGAGAAATAGGGACACGTTTTGTTTACCGTGTTCCCGAGCATTATGATTTTTACATTGTCTCTGAGTCTAACTATTGTCGATATAAGGTTCGTAAAGAGCACAAATTCATTAGGGAGATAACCACTTCTGGAGAGAAACTCGTCAAAGATGATTGTTGTCACCTTTGGGAATGAAAGAGACTTGTTATGCTCCATGCTGTTTATGTCAAACGCATAACCAATTGGAGTTTCATTCTTCCATGTGTTCCCTTTTTCGTCAGTGTGATTAAGATAGAAACGAGCTGAGCCGTAGCTGATTCCATCCCATTTTCCGTCAGTCAGTCGACTGATTACGCCGTTGTCAACGTGGCCAGAGAACAAAGAGGATAGGTTCTTCGGTCGGATATCTTCTGCATACCTGCGAATATATGCAAATTCTTCCCCGGCTTTTGCCCATCTCTCAAGCGCATAGTTGAGGGCGGAGTACGTTTTGCCGTTACTCCGCTCCCCGTAAACCACGTAGTAGTGAGCATTTGGATATGCCTTAATTGTGCGCTGAATTTCATAGAAATCGAATTTCTGCTTGTCAGATTTTCTTAGCATCGTTCACCACCACCAGAGTAATAAGAATTTCATCGAACACATCGAAGCTCCAAGCTATTCCATGAACATGCTTTACAGCTTCGTTAAACGTGTTCTTTTCTGCGATTATCCGCCCATTAGCGATAACCAGATATTTTTCGCGTTTTTTAGCCATTAGTCGTATATCTCCTCTCCTCCAAGTAGCATGTCGAGGAACATGCTGTATTCATCGGATATTGATAGGTCATATTCAGAGGGCTCCATATGAATATAGGATAACTCTTCATATTTTCCCCATACTCCATTGTAATCCTGAATAATTCCTGAGCACGGGGTATCACAATAAGTGTGAGTAAGCCTCCCCGAGTATTCTGCCGGCACGAAAAGAGTATCGTGGAACTCGCTGAACACATCCTGTATAGTCAGTCGACTGATAGTACGCTCTCTTCCCCGTTTGTTAGCATTATTAGCTCGTTCTCTCCAGCGCTTTTCACGGTAAAGTTTACGGATGTACTCCATTCCTCTCCGTTTATGCAAACCCGCAACCGTAAGAGTCCATTTCCATTCTTTATGTTTATCGTTCCACCCGAGATACATATACCTTTTAGCACCAAGCGTCTTGAAAAAACGGTATTCTCCGTCATCATCCCATACTCCAATTGGTTTCACCTCCCCCTCATTCGTTTCCGGACTAAACATGGCAATATCTATCTGATTATCATGAGCGGATTTCTTTATTTCTTCCATGACGTATTCATTATATCTTTTGAAATATTCCATATGCTTATCCGGATTAACTATTTTGACACTATCGGTGTCCGCATAAACATAATCCTCGCCGCACTCCAATATGGCTGTAAAAAGATTATGCCGCGCCCACGCTGTTACCCAAACACCCCAAGGATAGTAGATGAAGCGATTAAATGAACCATTGTATTCATCAATTTTTGCTTGCATCTTTTCATTATCTTTAGACGGCTTGAGTTTTTTGTACGGTTCTTCATCATCTCCATTCTCAAACATTATCTCGTCACGTACTATGTCAGTCACAGTCATCCCGTAACAAGAATTTAGCATATTCTTTGATAGCATGTAAAGAACTTCCTCACCCTCAACACCTTTGAGTCTTGTCTTGTCTTTGTACATTTCAAGGATTGCCAATAAGAAATCCCGAGGTAGGTAACCTTTCTCGTAAACTATCAACTTGTGTATCTCAAAACTCTCTATGCTATAGAATTTTGAGATTATATCCCAATCCAGCTCTGTTATCGACAAAGAAACTGCGTCAGCCGAGACAATTCTTCCATTGTCTTCTTCCACGTTCAGCCTTTCCTTGTCCCGCGCAGACTTGATATTCCAGCATTTAGATACCGAAATATAGTGTTCAAAGGTGAGCTTTTCTCGTATACCGTAGAACGTAACATCTATCAAACAGCACTTAGTTTCCAAGAATTTCTTGAACTGCTCGATAGTCAGTTGACTGATTACTTTGCCTTTTGACATTGGAAACTTCTTTAGCACCATAACAGCAGGATATGACGACGTGAAATCGAATGACCTCATGTACTCAATTACTCTTTTTACCCATCGAGCGCTGGCGTGAGTAAAACCACCGGCAAATGCTTGCTTCAATTGCCTGTACTCATCCGGAGTAAGGGTAAGCGCCCTCATCAAAGCTTTATATCGCTTGAAATGACTGAAACATCTCTCACGACAATGCCTACGAACGTAGCCGGTATTTGTTAAGGGGATTTTCAAAATGTTGCCGTCGTCTTCTATCTTTTCCTGTATGAAGCAAAGGATTACACGTATGTCATTCTCAGCATATTTAAGCTCTTTCGGGGTCAGTCGACTGACTGATGTACGGACTAACTGATAATCCAAATCGCCAGCCATCTTCTTAACCTTGTAACGCTTCAGGTCTTCCCCGACTTTGGCAAGACTTTTACCGGATAGCTTGTACGAGCACCTGTATTCTATACCATTCGATACGGCATATACGGGCTTGCGAACATCAAGAAAGAAAACTTTATCCCACTCGAAACGTTTACGCAAGAACTGAAACTCATAGGCCAGATTATGAACATAACACACGAGAATCTTACTTTGGCTGAGGTCGAGAATAAATGAGAGCTTTAATAGGAAACTTTCGTACTCCTCCCACGTTCTACCTGTAGTTACCAGATTCCATATTCCAAACTGCCAGATATACATAGAAGCGCACTTGCGTTTTACGATAACACCCTCTACGTCTTCGTATGTATAGAAGCTTGAGACCTCTATGTCGAATGCGCAAGGAATATTGTAGTAGTCAGTCGACTGATTATCTCGCTTTGTTTTTTTGTTGACAACCGGGAACGTCTCGACCATTTGACTAACCTTTTTGAGGAAAGTTTTTTGGTCAATCAATCCTTCCCCCGGTGAGTATTGACTCGTCACTGGTGTCATAGTCGTCCGCCTCTAAAATTTTTTTCAAATCGCTTATAGCCTGACCCAAATCAAATCCCAAAAATTTTCCAGTTTTCGGGTCACGCTTTTTCGGACGGTCTTTTATATATTTTCCTATTTCTTGCTGAAGAGAAGAATACCTTAAATAGCCCAGCGACGCTGTAGATTCCCCGGTCAGAAATTCATCGTATAGCGACCAAAAATTTTCTCTCTGTTTACTTGTTAATCTCTGCAAAGGTCTCCCGCTTTCATCGGTGCCAAAAATTCTTGCATCCTGGTCTCTCATAATTTTTCTTGCACCGGATACAGTAGATGAATCAGACCTCAAAAATTTTGCATAGCGCTGAAGCTCTGCATTTGCATCAGCCTTGTTTACGCGGGAGGGCGATTTTTTTAAGGATTCTGTATGAGACTGCTCCCACTTCTTTTGGAACTCCTGCTCGGCGGAGTAAAAAGTAGGAGATTTTTTACCGGATTTAGTCGTTGACGCGGCTTCCAGGCTCGCCATACGAGATTTTACCTCTTGCCTAACAGCAGCAAGAATTTTTTGAGCTTCCCTTAATTTGAGGGCCTTAATCTCATTTCCTGACATTGCAGTTAAAGAGTCAACCGCCTTTTTTACGGTTGACTTTGATATTTTCTTCGCCATGATTTTCTCCTTTCTGTCAGTCGGACTGACTAATAAAAATGGGAGAGCCGAAGCCCTCCCATGCCGAGATTTTTCGGCTTAGTCCTCGAAATCGTCGAGGCTGTGGTCGATGTACGGCCCGACCATAGTCCATGCGGCAACCCAGAGGGTCTTAGATTTTTTGACCTCCCCGGTGGCCTCATTGACAAGGGGCATACCGTCGAAGTCTTTCAGGTCCTTGATAACCAGATTCGCGGCCTGCTTCGGGAACTCGATAACACAGGGGCAAGACTTGAGGTCAGGGCCGCCGCAGTCCTGCCGGAACTTGACGGTGACTGTCATCTCTTCACCGGTGTTCTTGTTGGTGAGCCGCCCGGTGTAAGCGGGGAACTTCTTGCCCTCGAACTCGATGGACTTGCCGAAGATGTTGATTTTCATTTGTTTTACCTCCAAATTTTTTTATTGAGAGCTCTGGCCCTCTATGGAGTAGTCAGTTGGACTGACTACTCGAACAAGGTCAGATTACCGAAATTTTTTAAGGATGTTGTACAGCACCCCGTACCGGTGATGGTGCATGAGGAGGAACATATCGTTGAGGATTTTTTCAAAAGCCTCAATCGAACCATACATCCTCGAATCGGTAAATTCAAGGTCAAGCTTGAACTCAGTAATTTCCTCGGAGAGCTTCGTGCCGAGAGGAACTGTATTGTTTCCATCGGTAAGATTTTTTTCGGAAACTGACTTTCCGTAGTCCCCGGCCATTCCGAACTTGAGCTTTACCTCTTCCTCGGAAAGAATTTTTTTCTCATTAGTGCCGTTCATATCCCCGGCCTCCTTATAAATATTGAGCTTTCGAGAAGCTCTGAGCTAATCAATTCAGTCGGACTGACCAGCTCACAACCGCTTGCGCCATATTATTGGCGGGGAGGCGATGAAGTTATCGTGCTATCGCCTGACTACGATAGCATGATGAAAGTATCATGCGTTGAGCAAACGATAATGGTATGAACAAAATGTCATACCGTGAGCAAAAGAATGTGGTATGAACAAAATGTCATACCATAGGCAAGCCTTTGCCCGGCTCACCTTGTCTGATATATTAGGTGAGCCGGGATTAAGTCAAGGAGTGGACGCTTTAGGCGTCCTGCTCCTTGCTCTCCAGCTTGTCAAGCGCGCGCTCGGTTTTGGCTTTCAAACCGCCCAATACGTCATATGCTGTCTTGACTTTGTAGGCGGCAATTCCGGTAATGTCGATAACATCCTCCGCACTCATACCGCACGAGAACCCTTTGCGAATACGGTTAAACTCTTCCGGGGTGAGCTTGCCGTCGTCCTCTTTCTTGTGCTCGGTCTTGCTCAGTACTATCTGGACATTACCGACACTGTCAACAGCGACAGTGAAAACGGAATCGCCCACTTTGAAAACCTTGCTTTCATAGTCCGTCAAAACTATGCACTCGGAAACGTCCTTGCAATCCGTTTCCTTAAACTGCTCAGCAGTAGCGACGACAAATTCCTCTTTGCCGTCGGCATTTGTCTTGAAATACGGCCCCTTGTAAATCATCCCCGAAAAGTCGAACGTCTTTACGGGCTTGTCCTCATCCTTGCCGCCCTTGCTATCTTTGGAAAGCACTTCCTTAGCAAGCTTGTCAGCAGCGTCTTGCGTGAGCCTGTAGTCGGCGGGAAAACGCTTTTCAGCGTCAAGCTTGTCAAGCTGTTCATGGGTGAGCTTGGAGAGCTTGTCAAGGACGCTCCAGCCGTTGACGGAAAGACGGCTTTCAACCGTACCGGGATTCGCGCTATAGAACGTCATACCCGCCTTTGCAAGACCATAGGCGACACCCGGCTTGTCGTCAAAGACTTTCTTAGCAAAGTCTTTGAAATTGGTGTAACCGTCGTCTTTCCAGAGCTCAGCGGAAAGCACACGCCCATAAATACGGGCTTTGTCAATGAGGAGCGCGCCGCCTTTGGCAAGCACACCGTCAACAAGAACGCACGCCTTTGCAAGCTCAGCGTTCTTGAAAGAGGAGTAACGACTTGCCGCAATCTGTTCAGCGGTAACACTGGAAAGCTGAAGATTGAGGACGGCGGCCGGAGTGTCGGCAATAGTAGCAATCTCATCGACCTTGTTGTCGGCGGCCTTGGTGTTGGCTGTCTTAGTGTTCTTGTTGGTATTCATTTTGTTGTTCCCCCTTGTGCTAAGGGTTTCCAGTCAGTCAACTGACTGCCGGGCCCTTGCGGGAGGGGCCGTTGGCCCCCGGCCCGTTGGGCTCTTGCCCTTCGGGCTTAAGCCCATTATACCGGCAAAATCTGTCATAATCAACAACAAAACATTAACAATGTGGAAACAATGTGGAAAAAGTTTGAATACAAATAGTTACAAATGGTTACAAATGCCCAGATTTGATTACAAAGTAGAATCAAACTAATTACAAAATGGTAACAAAAGTTACAAATAGTTACACGCAACATATTGTAACTACTTTGTAATATAATAGCATACGATATGTAATACTAACGATATAATATGTAATAAGTCAGTCGAACTGAATAAACGTTGTAAACAATTATACACACTTGTTGCAAAGTGGTGACAATTTTTTAATTCAGGAAAAATTTTGGTGACACCTGTACTCC
>Ga0247610_10005053_pt1 | contig 13956 bp, 13 predicted proteins | sample 174DNAGHGhighgp2_FD_193483 | JGI IMG/M metagenome (GOLD analysis project Ga0247610, IMG submission 193483) | Sheep rumen microbial communities from Palmerston North, Manawatu-Wanganui, New Zealand - 1742 DNA GHGhigh gp2 | ecosystem: Host-associated > Mammals > Digestive system > Stomach > Rumen... | reverse complement strand
CACCTGCAGCATCCCAGCATGCCTGCATGATACCCTTGCTAACTCCGCTGCGCAGAGCAGCCTCCTTAATCACCTTGTCCTGACTCAGTGATGTGTACAACTCCGGCATCATCACATAGCGATACTTGCCAGCGTGAGTGCCAATCTTCTGCAACTTTTCCTGTGCTTTAACTTTTAGTGCCATAATTTTTAGTTTAATTTTTGTGTTGTTAATACTGTTGTTATTTGTTTTATTTTGACAATGCAAAGGTACGAAGAAATCGCGAGATATCCAAAATACAAATGTTAATGAATTGTTAATTTATGAATGCGGCTATAGTGCGTATACGTGAGCAGATTTTCTCCCACACGTGGGAAAATTTTTTTCCACACCTGAAAGATACTTTTTCTACCTGCAGGCGACTCAGTATATCAGATATCAGTTTTCTCATGAGCCCTCTGAAATGCAAGCCTAAATAGTACTATATATATAATATATATATTATATATATAGTAAAAATATTATACACAAATTTCGTTCTCCTAGTATACCCTCGCCAAAAAAACTGATATCTGATATACTGAGTCACTTCAGTTGTATTTTTCCTCGCGAAAACTTGCAGAAACCGCTAAAAAGTGCTATCTTTGCAGTACCAAATAATAACAAAGGAGTATACTATGCCTGTAGATAAACAAGTACTATTAAGATATAGGGTGCTGAATAGATGTTTCAGAGACATCTTTAATGAATACACCATTGACGATTTGCTTGAAGTCTGCAACAAATATTAAACTAAAACATTATAGAAGTGTGAGTTGTTCAGATGGAAAATGATTATTTTTGCAGCATAAAAACGTATTGATTGATAATAATAACGATATTATGGCATTATTCGATCAGATTAGCGAGGACATCAAGTCTGCGATGAAGGCTCGCGACAAGGTGCGGCTGGAGACGCTTCGCAACATTAAGAAAGTGTTCCTGGAAGCAAAAACTGCTCCAGGAGCCAACGACACATTGGCTGATGCTGATGCATTGAAGATTATCTCAAAACTGGCCAAGCAGGGTAAGGAGACTGCGACGACCTACACACAGGCAGGACGCCAGGACCTCGCTGATGCTGAGTTGGCACAGGTAGAGGTACTTGAGAGTTATCTGCCGAAACAACTTTCCCAAGAGGAGATTGAGGCAGAGGTGAAGAAGATTATTGCTGAAGTGGGAGCCACAAGCATGAAGGAGATGGGAAAGGTCATGGGCACAGCCAGCAAGCAGTTGGCGGGAAAGGCTGATGGACGAGTCATCTCTGAGATTGTAAAGAAACTCTTGGCATAAGCTTTGATACTATGTCTGGAATTAGTGGCATAATAATGGCCGGAACCTTATAACTCGCTGGTACTCAGCACGTAATGTGAACTTCAATTGAGACTTCAATTTTCAAAAACAAAAAAAAGAAAGAATATGAAACAACAAGCGAAAATGATTACACTGGTTGTGTGCCTGATGTCCTTGATAGGCATCAGTACCGCCTCGGCACAGACCCTCGTGCTTCACCATGCAAATGGCACAACTACAGATGTGGACTTGTTCACCATGCCCCAAGTGAAGTTCCAAAACGACAAAGTGCTCATCACCTCTGCCGTGCTTGACATGGAGTACTCCAAGAGTGATGTGATTAAGTTCACCTACAAAGGTGGAACTTTAGGTATCTTCAGCCCAAAAGAGCAGACCGACTACTCACAGGAGAATGGTCAGTTGGTATTCCATGGCATCAAATCTACAGACAAACTGGCTGTCTATGCCGTCAATGGCATCCGCGTTCCTGTACGCCTCCAGCATAGCGGCTCTTCTGCCATTCTTCCCCTCTCTACCATCCCCTCGGGTGTCTATGTGTTAAGTGTCAATGGTCGGACCTCTAAATTCACGAAGCGATGAAAAAGCGTCTATCTCTTATTCTGTTATTAGCCGCCGTTACGCTCAGCGGCATGGCGCAGACCATCGGCGAGGCTTTCTATATCTATCGCAACGACGGCCAGTTCAATGCCTTCTTCCGCGATGAAGTGTTGAGCATAGAGTATTCCAACTACGATGTTGACAGCGTCTATTACGACGAGGTTGTAACCCAGGTAGTCAACACGGCCGATAGCGTGTATAAGATACCGTTGGCCGCTATTGACAGCGTGGGATTTGTGCAGCCGGAGACAAAGTATGTCAAAGATATTATTCGTATGGAGCCGTTGCTCCCTTATATTGTTTCTGTCAATGGACTGACAATAACGTTTTCAAACAGCATACCAACAAGCATGATGCCAAGAGTTGGTGATATCCTTTTGCAAGATAATTTTGACAGTGAGAAGTTGCCCAGCGGCTTTGCCGGTAGGGTTGCTGAATGTAATGGTATACAGGTTGTTTGTGACTCTGTTAGTTTTGAAGACATTTACGAGCAAATAGTCTGCTATGGGAACTATACGGCAATAAATGATGAAACAAACAGGAGTATGCGGCTTGTACCACGTAGGATAAGGGGAGGTGTGTCCACCTCTATTGCTATAAATGGTACTATCGGCTCTACAGGAACAGGGGGCTATGCCAGTATCAACGGAAAGTTGGGTTTGGACTTACGAGTAACTTTCAACTTCGGTATTGGCAAACCTACTTATTTCGATTTGTCGCTGGCACCACAATTAGGTCTAACTATTCAATCTGGGTTAAAAGGGAATTTCTCAAACAATGTTCTTTCGAATAAGGTTAATCTGATAGCCGTACCTATACCTGATACTCCTTTCCTTCTGAAATTGAAGGCTGGCCCTGTGTTAAATTTTTCAGCCGAAGCTTCAGTGACGGCTACTACGCAAACAACATTGGGCTACCGCTTTGGCGTGAAGTACGAGGATGGGGCATTTACTGGCTACGGCCAGAACACCACAAAGTGGTTCTCCATACCAGACGTGGAGGGACATATCTCTGGTAGTATTTTTGCCGGTGTACAAACTGAATTTGGCATTTTCTCATATGGTGACATCATGTCGCTGAGTTTGACAAAAGAGGCTGGTGCTGAGTTTGTAGCAAATCTTACGGAAGACTTGTTGAGCACAGACAAGTATGAGGAACTGCAGAAGGGTAAATTCGACCTGAATCTTAGAGCATCAGTTGGTGTAAGTGCAAGGGCAAAGTTTCATAAATGGGTAAATGCCTCTGCAAACTGGGAGCTTTTATCGGGAAAGCTTAACATCAATTCTTGGAAACTTGTGCCTACTTTCCAAAAGCCAACAGTAACTGTAAATAGCTCTTCAAAAGCAATGGCTACCGTGACACCTTCTGAGAAATTGCTTTTTCCTGTATCAATAGGACTTGGCGTATGGGATAATGATGAAAACCTACATGATGCTCAGTATTGCCCCATGTCCTATCGTGTCTTCGAGAACTGGGGTTTAACTCAATTTCAAACAACGTTTAGTGGACTCACGCCTAATCAGGAATATACGGTTAAGCCGTTAGTGAAATTGCTCGGCATGGAGATAATGGCTTCACCGTGTGAGACATTCCATACAAAAGATTGCCCTGTCACCCTCAGCGACTTCAGGGTTACAAATAAACAGCATAAAGATAATGGCTTCACTCACGATGGAAAGCAATATGACTATTGTTTCGATGTCGCTGTCACCGCTACTCTCGGGGATGGCGCAGAGAAGATAGCCGATTGGGGCTATATGTATCAAGATCCGTTCGGCAATCCGCCTGCGCAGATATCATTGAAGAACTATGGTTCCTCTTACACCGATACCCGATGGGCCTACTTCCGCAACGAGCCTAAATCTACCTGTACTCTCTATGGCTACGTGAACTACGTGAAATATGTCGGCAGTGACGAGATTGTCTATGGCGAGCCGCAGGACTTCCCCTTGGAGTACGGCGAGACCACCTGCCCCGACTCCAACCACCCGCACTGGATAAACCTGGGGCTGCCCAGTGGCATGCAGTGGCGCTGCTGTAATGAGGGGGCCTCCGCGCCGGAGGCTTATGGCGGCTACTATGCTTTCGGTCAGGTGTCATCGGCTCCGACTATAGATCAAATACAGGAACTGCTAGATTATTGCTCGTATGAATGGACGACACTGAATGGTGTATATGGTGGAAAGTTTACAGGGCCGAATGGTGGTACTATTTTTCTTCCCGCTGCCGGCTACCGTTGGGGTGGTGAGTTCTACTTCGTTGGTTCTCGCGGCAGCTACTGGTCATCGACGTCTTACACCAGGAGCCGCGCCTACGTATTGGGTTTCGTTTCGAACGACGCGTACAGGAGCAACCTCGACCGCTACCGCGAGCACTCCGTGCGCCCTGTGCGTTAGAACTGCAAGTACATCCTTTCCCCAAAGTGAAATTCGTGCCTTGCCCAAATTTTTAGCAACACTCGGCGGCGGGGAGGCCCCCAAGGGCCGATGAAGCCCCGTTGTGGAGTGTTGCTAAAGATTTGGGAACACTTTTGTAACTAAGTTTTTAAAAAATGAGAAAGGAAAATAAAGAAAAACGTGACGAGGTTACGATGGAAATAAGGAATCTCCTTATGGAAACCATTCTGGGGTATTGTTTTAAATCAAATGGTGGGGTGGAAATGCCCCTGATATTAAAAGCTATGGCTGAAATAATGGGCGTTCAGCTTGCAGTAATGACACAAAACTGGACAGAAGAGGAAACAGCAGATGCAGTCGATTGTTATTTGAACTATGTTGAAAATACGGTAAAAGAATGTAGGGATAATCCTGTACCTAAAGAGGAAAGCGATAAACTGATAAGTGAAATACTGAATGCGATTGGTAAAGATAATGGTGTGGAAAATTAATTAAGGTTATTCTGCAATAGAGTACCCCGATCTCCTTTAAAATATCAGTGTGTTTTTAGCTATTATAGCTAACTATCAATTTATTCCCGTCAAAATTTGCATAATTCAAATTTTTGCACTACCTTTGCATATGCAAATGATTATGAATGATAGAATAAAACGACATGCAGCACTTTATATGCTGATTGATCTTGTGGACAAGAACAATGGTAGCATCACAGTGAACACCGACAAAGTAAGGCGTGTGTTCAATGATGCCGATGATATTGTCCGCATCGAGTACACTACAGGCGAGGTCGCTCTATTGGCGGATGCCGACTTTGCTACGATGGACAACGCCATTCGCAAATGGCAGTCCGTAAATTAAGTAAGTAATTAATAAGTAAAACGATATAAAAATGACATAGCAAAAAGAGAAACTGAGTCAATAGAACATCCTTGAATAGGCTGAAGAAGCAGAATTAGGACCTCCGCAAACACATCAGTCAGACAAGGCAATGGGTGTTTGCGCTCTCTATAACGGGGCGTGGACTGAATGGTTGTTGTCTGATGTGGGCCGTCCTAAGCCTTGCTTCCTACAATCTCATCCACGTCCTTCTTTTCAAAAGGAGGACGTTCCCTGTTTTCGGTTGATTAAAAAAGAGGTTATGACATTAAGTTGTATAATAGTGGACGATGAACCGCTAGCGGTGAAACTGCTGGAATCGTTTGTTTTAAAAACGCCAGAATTGGAACTACTTGGTAGTTTCACAGATTCTATTGTTGCTATAAATGCTATAAAAGAGTATAGACCTAATATACTTTTCCTAGATGTTCAAATGCCTGACCTAAATGGTTTGGAAATGGCTCCTATGTTACCTTTCGATACAAAGATTATTTTTACAACAGCCTTTAAGGAATATGCTTATGATAGCTACGAGGTTAGTGCGCTTGACTTTCTTTTAAAACCGATAAGATATAATAAATTCTTGACTGCTGTTGAAAAAGCCGTTAAATGGTTCGAAAACAGAAATTCCGCTTCTTCGTCTGGTATGGAAAATTGTCGTGAAATAACATCGATGCTCCCTTGTGCTCATGATGCTATTTTTATAAAAGTTAATAGTGAGTATAGGCAGGTTTTAGTGGACAATATCCTTTATATAAGCGGACTTAAAGATTATGTTATGTTTTATATGGAGAATGAACATAAGCCTCTAATTACATATCAAAGAATGAAAAATGTCGAGGAAATGTTGCCTGACGACCGGTTTATACGAGTAAATCGTTCGTATATTGTCGCCTTGAATAAAATAGAAAAGATTGATCGTAACGATTGTGTATATATAAATGGAGAAGTAATTCATATTACGGAAGGATATATTAAGAAATTCCGTTATTTTTTACATGACCGTAGTATTTTAGTTTGATAATTGTTTAAATTAATAATAAAAAAATGCCAAAATATATAGCATCTTTATTTTCTGGTTGTGGAGGCCTAGATTTAGGCTTTACTGGTGGTTTTGTTGTACAGGGGAGAGAATATGAAAGACTGGACACAAGTATAGTGTTTGCAAATGATTTCGATCAGGATGCAGCTAATTGTTATAATGCAAATCCCATGCTTATTACAGATGGAGCAGAATGTCTTTTGCAGGATATTCGAACCGTTAACGCTAATGATATTCCCAATTATGATATTTTATTAGCCGGTTTCCCGTGCCAGCCTTTTTCGAATGCAGGGAATCGCAAAGGCGTTCATGATGCAAATGGAAGAGGAACACTGTTTGAGGAGTGTGAAAGAATTATTAGAGCAAAAATAGAAGCAGGCCATCGTCCGCAAGCCTTCGTTTTTGAAAATGTTAGAGGAATATTGTCATCAAAAATGCCCGATGGAGTTACTACTGTACCACAGGAAATCCATAATAGAATGCATGATTTAGGTTACGAAATCAGTATGAAACTTGTATGTGCAAGCGACTATGGTGTTCCTCAGCAAAGATACAGGGTGATTATTGTAGGTGTTGATGAAGGGCTAAATATCGGCGCGTTTAATTTTGATTTAATGCAACGTGTTATAGAAAACTATAATATACCATCAAAGAGTTTTGGTAGAGACGAAGAACTTCTCCTTGGCAATATTCTTCAAGGTGTTCACGGCTTGCAAGATGATGTTGTGTGGAATTATAGTGAAACAACTCAGCGAACTGTAGAACTTATTGGTAGTTGTAAACATGGGTTAAAGGCTTTTGATTATTTCAAACCAGGTTTCAGCAAAGCGAGTTTACCAAAAGTTGTTTTTGAAGGTCGTTCATGGAAAGATATTCCGTACGAACAGCTTTCTCCGAGATTTAAAAAAATTGCAGATGATCCTAAAAAGTATCATGCTCCAAAATTTTTCCGTAGATTTGCTTTCGGTGAGATAAATGGAACTATTACAGCCTCTGCGCAGCCGGAAAATTGCGGTATTACACATCCTGTAGAAAACCGTAGATATTCAGTAAGAGAATGTGCGCGTATTCAATCATTCCCAGATAATTATTTTTTTGGAAATATCCCTCTACAGTCGCAATATAAAGTTATTGGTAATGCAGTGCCACCTGTACTGGGTTGGGTTGTCGCAAAAGCATTGTTGGATTTTTTACCGTAATAAATTATGAGCTACATTCCTAAAGAATTATTATTGAAGTCGTATAAGACTCTTTCGATGTTAACTGATGACCACAAACAGGGTCAAACACAGTATACTAGTGCAATTCGTTATTTGGTCGCGTTCGACAGTTTCTATTATAAGAATAAGGCGAATTGTGATTTGGATTCGTCACAAAACCGTGACCATTTTGTTGGTTATGTACGAGATATTGTAAATGTTACGGGCTCGTATTACACGGCTAATTTTTATACGACAATAAAACCTATGGAGGATTGTGGCGTTGGTAGTAATTTCTTTTCTGCAGGTGTAGTTAACAATTCAAAACAGAATACTTCGTATTTGTATGATTATCCTACGCGAGGGCAGAGTCCCTTATTTAAAGTCAAGAATAACCAATTGATTAGAGAGGTTGGTTATTATCGTAATGTAAGGAATTATCTGCATAGCGAAAACATTAGGTGCGCTTTTGTGGTTTGGCTTGTTCGCAATAAAAGTATAGGTATATTAAATACTAATAGTATAAAGCAAGTTCTATTACTATCCCATACCATCGAACTTGTTGACGCGATAATGCCTAAAGAAGAAAACCTAAATAAGTTTGTAGATGGTTATAGCTTAAGTCAAAATGTTGCTTCATTAACAGTTAATGATTTAATGAGTTTGTTTGTAAGTAGCACTGAAAGAGAAATGAATAGTATAAACAATGATTATCGTTCATACATTACCGCAATTAAGTCAAAACCTTTCTTGTTGCTTGCTGGAATATCAGGAACAGGTAAAAGCCGTATCGTTCGTGAGCTGGCTCGTGCTTGTTGGGATGAGGATACTGAAGAGTTCAAGGCTCAGAAACCCAAGAACTTTGAAATGATTCAGGTCAAGCCAAATTGGCATGATTCGTCTGAACTGATAGGATATGTTAGTAGAATTGATGGCGTACGCTATGTCGTAGGTCCATTCTTAAGATTTATGGTTAAGGCAATTAATGATCCTAATACGCCTTATTTCCTGTGTCTTGATGAAATGAACCTTGCTCCTGTAGAACAATACTTTGCTGAATATCTTAGTGTAGTTGAGACTAGAAAACTACAGGAAGACGGTAGTATTACTACTGATCCTATTATTGATTACTCGAACACAGAAGAGTATCAAAGTCTAATAAATCAATTATTCCTAGATAAAGATGAATTGCGCAAAGCATATCTGACAGAAAATGGTGGTTTACGCTTGCGTATACCGCAAAACCTAATTGTAGTAGGAACTGTGAATATGGATGAAACAACGTTCTCGTTTAGTCGAAAGGTTCTTGACCGTGCAATGACAATAGAAATGAACGAGGTTGATTTATTCGGTGGTTTGGATAAACGATACGAACAGATTGGTAAATTGTCTAATGTGGAACTTGTCGCAGATGCAGTTGAAGGTGTTGATGTATATCAAAGCAATAAGAGCGTATGTGATATTGCTATTAAATATTTGATTAAGGTTAATTCTGTATTGGATGGTACACCTTTTAAGATTGCATATCGCACTCGAAATGAGGTTTTGCTCTATGTCGTCAATAACCTTCCTTACAATATAGGGGAAGATTCTGATAATCTGCTGCAAGATTTTGTTATTGCACGTGCCTTGGATGAAATAACTAACATGAAAATACTTTCTCGTATAGAGGGTGATGAAACAAAAGTGAACGAGTCTTTTATTGATGATTTAAGGAAAAGTATCAAAGAAGGACTTGAAGAAGTCTTTGCCGGACCATATGATATAGTTGAATCAGATGATGCTTATAAATCAATATCTCTTGCAAAGCTGGACGAAATGAAAAAGAGACTTTCATCAGGCTTTGTTAGTTTCTGGAGTTAATTATCTATGGATCTACTAACTATAAAACACAAGGATTTTACCATGAGCATCGAATGTTCCAAATTCGGTGCTTTATGGGGTAAGGCCGAGAGGAATATTGGTAGAGATAATCTTTATTCTACTTATTCTTGGTCGGATGGTGTTGAAAGTGTGGTCAGAATAGATGATGAAGGCGAGGAGTCAGTGATAAACAATGGTGATAAGGCTCCTGCAGTATTCTTTGATAATGCTGAATATCCCATTTGGGTAGAATTCAATGCTAATGTAAAGAATGCTCATTTTGCAAGTATTCTGCAGAGTGATAATGAGAACTTTAGTTTTCGTAGAGGTATTCTTGCAGGATTCTTAAATTATGGAAATGACATAGGTAAGAGTGAGATTCTTGTTGACTATACGGTTGGGCAAGAATTAAAACACTTTCGTTTTGGATTCGAGGTGTTAAGTACAAAACTTAACTACCATGAGCATTGGCAGAAAATAATCGAGGACGTAGAAAACGAATATAGAATGTTGTCGCTCGATTATATGAAGCGCACATTCCATGGCTTTTCTCCTGATATATCGGGTGAGAATCCTGATATAGTATGGTGGAGTATATTTGCAGGAGAACAGAAAAAGTTTATTAATGCCGTCAAAAGTATTATCGATAGACCACGTCACCGTCTGCATGGCGTGGAAACATATCTACGAGCAGACAGGTTGACAAGAGTGCCTGCTAATATCGAAAACGAGTTGGCTGAACATCGCAAAGAACCAGGGCATCTATATAGAGTAGAGCAGCAAATTCAAAGTAACGATACCCAAGAGAATCGTTTTCTTAAGCATGCTTTAGGACAGATCGCATCGAAATACGCTTTATTAAAAGGACGCATAGAATCTATTAGGGATGCATCGCCTGAGTTTAAGGCTGAAATGCGTACTATGCTTGATACGCTAAAACATCTTCAGCGCAACCCATTCTTTAGAACCGTTGGACGATTCAAAGGATTGAACCAAGAAAGCATGGTGCTACAAAAAGCTACCGGCTATAGCCAGGTTTATCGTACTTGGAATCTGCTCAGACGTTCGTATTCTCTCAATGATGGAATGTATCGACTCCAATCTAAGGATATCGCCACTCTTTATGAGATTTGGTGCTTCATTGAGGTTAGCCATATCGTTAAAGAGCTGATGGGCGGTGATGTGGATTTGGAACATTACAACCGCATGGAGATGAATGGCATGTTTACATGGGAACTAGGTAAGGGCGAACATTCACGTATATTGTTTAAGAAAGATGGGGTTGAGTTGGCCGAATTGGTATATAATCCTAAGAATACGGATAGAGATAATGACCAAACAGGCATGGAAAATCTTGTTGTTCCAACTGTTCCTCAGAAGCCGGATATCGTTCTGCAGTTGACCAAGAATGATTTGCAGAACAATATGAAGATGACCTACCTCTTTGACGCCAAATATAGAATCGAAGGTAGGGTTAATGGCGTAGATACGCCACCTGATGATGCGATTAATCAGATGCATCGTTATAGAGATGCTATATATTATAAGGAACATTCTTCTGCAGAATTGAAAAAAGAGATTATCGGTGGATACATATTATTCCCTGGTGATGGTAATAAAGTAGATATTGAGGTTTCTAAGTTCTATAAAACCATTGACGAAGTAAACATCGGTGCATTCCCATTGCGTCCTAAGGATAAGGACAATAGAGATTTGCTTGTTAAGTTTATAGAGTCTCTGATTAATAAAGCTTCGGCAGATATTCTTGAAGATAGTATACCTCAGAAAGGATTATATTATACTACCGATGAACCGAAGGACGCTATTTATATGATCCTTACTATAGATAATGGCGTTAATAAGGATGTTGATTCTATAGTTAGCGGAAAAGCATCTTCCATTATTATGGGTAAAAAGGGAATGAATGAAACAGAGGATATACAATCTGTTCGTTATATTGCTCCTATCACCCCAGGAGGGCATATTGAAGGTTATTATAGAGTAACAAAGGCCAATCTTAAAAGGGTTGATGATGCTGATTATCCAATTAGAATACAATTTGAAGTAGATGATTGGGCGGAGTTGGAAAAACCGGCCAAGTTCGGTATGGTAAGACTTGCTTATCGCGGTTGTTGCAAGACCCGCGAGGAATTCTTTAGTCATTGCAAAGAACATTCAGTTGAATAAGTATGATTATCCCTACATATTCTGAAAATAAAAAGAGAACAAGCATCGCTGCTAGTCCTCTCCGTAATAAACATTTTTAAAAATTTCCAGTAATAATATATGCGACTTTCGTGCTATCGCAGCGCTATTTGTCGTAACTTATGAATAAATTTATACAATATAGGCTGCAAAGGTACTGATTTTCTGAGAATTGAGCAAATATTTTTGGCGTTTTGTGGCAAAAACTTTATATTTGCACTCAAATTATGGTGAGAAATGAAAAGAAAGATATACGTAGCAAGCAGTTGGCGAAATGAGTATTATCCTGAGGTAGTGGCCAAACTAAGGGAGGCGGGTCATGATGTGTATGACTTCCGCAATCCGCCATCGGGCGATCCTGGGTTTAAGTGGAGTAGCGTTTCGGCTGATTATATGGAATGGACTCCTGCTGAATATCGGGACATGCTGAAGCATCCTAAGGCTGAGCGACAGTTCCATAACGACATCGAGGCTATGGAAGCGTGCGATACTTGTGTGCTGGTTTTGCCTTGCGGGCGGAGTGCTCATACAGAGGCTGGTTGGTTTGCTGGGCGCGGAAAATTGACAATCGCATATATCCCAGAACGACAGGAGCCGGAACTGATGTATAAGCTGTTTGATAAGGTTTGCTGCAATATCGAAGAATTGATTAGTGCTCTAAAATAAAAGCCCTACGCCTATGGACAAGCTATCACCCGAACAGCGACACCGCAATATGGCGGCTATACACGGCAAGGATACCAAGCCGGAGATGATAGTGCGACGTGGACTGTGGAGTAGGGGCTTTCGCTATCGGCTGAACCACAAACGACTACCTGGACATCCAGACCTAGTGTTGAGGAAGTATCGTACATGCATATTTGTGAACGGATGCTTCTGGCATGGTCACAATGTGGATAGGAGCATAATGGAGAGTTCTGCTTGCTGCAAGATACCAAAAACGAATCATGATTTCTGGGTGGAAAAGATTCGCAGGAACAAGGAGCGTGATAGGGAGGAACAGCGCAAACTGGCTGAAATGGGCTGGCATTGCATCACCGTTTGGGAATGCGAGTTGAAACCTAAACATAGGGAACGGACATTGGATTCCATTGCATTTACACTCAACCACATCTGGTTGCAGGATCATGGTGCAAAGACGTTTTCATATCCGAAAGTGGAAGAGGAAAGCGATAACTGCCTGAAGGCTGCCGAAGGGAGGAAGTGACTAAATAAAAAGAGGACGAGCATCGCTCCCCATATTGTAGTATTAATCCTCCAAGGCTTCGTATTTATAGTTGCAAAAGACTAATTTCATTATATTCTCGCCTTCGCTATATACGTCAACGTCGTCATCGCCGAAAGCCTTGCAAATAGCAATGATGGTGCTTGCACTAACGGCACCCGAATAGGTTATCTGGATACAACTTCCACCATCATCTAAGTAGATTTCCTTTATTTCTGTATTGTCAAGATTATCTTTTTTCAGTATTTCGTTTACTATATCGTATACGAATTTCTCCTTACCTAATTGGTAAATCTGCTCCTTTGTTAGCTCCATTTGATTGATTCTTTTGATAATATTCTTTATAAACAGCTGCAAAGGTACTATAATTCTTCGAATTGAGCAAATGCTATTGTGGAATATTTACAAAAAGAGGACGAGCATCGCTGCTGGTCCTCCCCCTAACAAATAAAAAATGTATTATTTTCATATATACGAATTAGTTTACGTCGCCCCGCGCATCACTGCGTTGAAAGGGCTTCAACCTATAATAACCGGCTGCAAAGGTAATGTTTTTATTTGGATTGACAATAAAAAGGTAGGAGAAATTTTGGTTGAATAAAAAAATAAGTGTATCTTTGTGGCCCGAAAAGGAGGCTATATATAAATAGGTAATTAGTTATTAAGGTTAAAAGATTATTATGAATAAATTTATAGACAGTGTAGGGATTATTGTGGCAACTTGGCTACATGCGCCTGAACAATCTCAGGAGGTTTGTAGTATAGTGGAGAGGGCAAGATGGGTTAGTGCAATGATGCTGGCCGATGTTGCTGCCGATAAGCATGGATATTCGCTAGTAAAGGCGGCTTCGTACAGTGAGGTTTATTCTGAGGAAGAAGCTGAAACGATGGATAATCTGGTAAAGGCTATTGCATACTTTATGCTGGAGAAAGCTGCCAAGATACGTGACGATATAAGGATAGCACGCTGGTATCTTAAGACTTTAAGCATGGAGCATTATTATATAAGGATGGCAGCGAAGTGCCTGGAGCTGCCAGAACCGGAAGAGCTGCAATACTGCAGTGTGCCCCAAAAGGTGACGCTGCCAGCGGAAGTACAAAAGGCTATATCTAACAATCAGGCTTCCATACATATACATTTAGAGGCCAAAGGGGATAGCGATCAGTCGCTGTTGACAATCGAGAATAATAATGGTGGAAATGTAACAATACATAATACG
>Ga0247610_10005051_pt1 | contig 13958 bp, 17 predicted proteins | sample 174DNAGHGhighgp2_FD_193483 | JGI IMG/M metagenome (GOLD analysis project Ga0247610, IMG submission 193483) | Sheep rumen microbial communities from Palmerston North, Manawatu-Wanganui, New Zealand - 1742 DNA GHGhigh gp2 | ecosystem: Host-associated > Mammals > Digestive system > Stomach > Rumen... | reverse complement strand
CGGGTAATGTTCACGGTGACTATGTCTTTAAGTGCCATTTTTAGGCCTCCTATGTTGCAACTGTAAATTCATTGAAAAGTTCTTCGCTCTGCACGATATTCTGCTGCGCATCCACGACAAGATTTTCATCGTCGTCGATGGTTCCAAAAGTCTTGACCTGCGAGATTTCCACGCTCTCGATAGTGAGGGAGCTTCCCTCATAGGCGCGAGCCCATGACATTTCGAGAGTAAGCATGGACTCCCTGCGCCACTGGGCCTGCTGCAAGGCGGGCATGGCTGTAGGGCCGTCGGTCCTCAAGACGGAAACCCCTGCAACCTCGAAGATAGCCTGGATGTCCGGGTCCTCAAGGGACTCCACCAGCTTCATCAAGTTTTCGCCATCGCCTTCTACTTCGCGGAGTTCGACGGAGCCGCGATAGGTAAAAAGCCTCGGGGACGGCCGGTCCGGACGGTCGGCAATCATTCGCGATGCGGTAGTGCCTGCAAGATTCCAGTTTCCCGCATAGTTTATAGAAATAAAGCAGCCTTTCGGAGTAGCCATGTCCTGGTGGCTCTCTACCACTTTTATTTTTTTCGGCAAGACGGAGCGCACCCAATAATAGAGGGCGTTCCAGAGTTCCTCGGCGCTGGTGGCGCTGGTAGTAGGGGCGGTCAATGTTTCAGCCATTTTCTTCGCCCCCTTCCTCGTCGTTGTCACCCTCATCTTCCTCGTCGCCATCATTGAAGAGTGCGGCGATATATTTAAAATGGTTGATAAGGTCGTTCGCAAAGACGAGCTCGCGGATGACTTCCCATTTCTTTCCAGCCCAGATCACAAGGTCGCCCGGAGTATTCGAGCCCTCGGTGCTTACCGCAAGGGCGGTGTTGGAGTAGACCTTCACCATGCCGATGTCGCGGCGGCCTTCAGGTAGGAACTGCAAGTCCTTTCCGTTCACCGGCTGAACCGAGCCTACAAACGTGCCTTCGGCTTCGCTGAATTTCCAGCGGCCGTTCACGAGCTCGGCGGTCCGATGGACCATGCCTATTGTGCGCGGAAACAGGGTGCTCATATCTTCGCCACCTTATACTTGATAGACTGACGGAGAAGGCCCGTGTCGATGAGAGGCCTGGAGCTTTTCTTGCGCCTTTTCGTGCTTTCTGCGTTACCTTCAAACGTTCCTGTGAGAAAAATTCTTTTCATAGCGCCTTCATAGGATGCACCGAGTTTCTTTATCGCATCCATGGCGCTCATCTTCCCGGTAGAAATAGCGGAAAGGTATTTTTTCGAGAGTCCCGCAACTTTCTTTTCGTTCATGATGCGGGTCTGCTGCATGAAAGGACGTGGCGGGATATTGTTCACCGTGCTGCCCTTTTCCATAATAAAGGCGATTTCCGCAAGGCCTATATTCGGGTTATCCTCGTGCCTTTTTGCATCGCTTGGAATTCCCACGAGCGCGACGAGCTTTCGGGCGGCTCTCAACTCCCGCTCGATTTTCGCCTTGCCCATGTCCTTGCTTTCGAACTTAACGTCCATCGCGCCCCCTCGAACCGCAAACGCCGAAAAACGGCTTGCAGCCCTTGCGGAGAGAAATGAGCATCAGGCCCCATCGGGTCTGCGATAGGTCGGCATCGCCCGCGTTCTTGATGGCGGAGGCAACTGCGCCAGAGCCGAAGGAAACGGAAAGGTCGCCTTCGCGCTTGGAGGCGATGGAACCGACGGAGCCGCCTTCGGCATTACCCGAGCCAGCCCCGAGAGTCCCTGCACCCAAAAGAAAAGCGATGTGCGCTGCCATGAGCGCTACGGCGTGGTTGTATTTCACTCCGTAGAAAGCGCGGTCGGTGCGCTCCTTTGCCATCTCTACATATACATCCAAAGACGGGTCCTGCAACAAAGCCGGGGCCACCGCCTGGATATACTGCTCAACGGTCAATGGGGTCACGCTCATGGTCTTTCCGCTCCATCGTTATTACTTCTTGCTGTCCTCGCGGTCCTTCAGTTCCTTCGCGATGGCGTTCTTGCGGTTCATGCCCTTGGCACGGACGGACTCCTTCGCGGAGGCTTCGACGAACTTGTCGGCCTGGGCTTCGGACTGGATTTCGTTCACGACGGCATCGAGCTTGTCGTTCGGGATGTCGTCGGGCTTGCACGGCTCCTCGACATCCTTGCCGTCCTTCTTCGTGGTCTTGTAGATGGGAACGACAATTCCGGCCTTGATCTTCGCATCGAGCGTGGACTTGGCCCCTTCCCAGATCTTGTCGTCAATGACGTTGATGCCGGGCACGAGCATCAGCTTCTGCTTGCCCTCGCCCATTTCGACGACCAACATGTTTGCGTTCTTGTAGTTTACCAGCATAATCTTATCTCCTGTTAGATAATTATTGCTTGCCCGAGGTTAAAAAAATTGGGTGCAGGGCCGGGCATGACCCTACACCCAAATTAAGAAAGGTCGGCAGACTATTTAATACAAAATGGCTACACTCTGTACATCCCCGCCTGCCGGGGGTGTCTCTTCACAGGAGACTTGATTAGAGGCCATCGCAGAACACGACGGACATCGGGTAGTAGACAATCGTGCCGCCGGTAGACTGCAAGCAAGGAATGTCGTACACCATGCCGGTGAGCTGCGGCGGCATCTGTTCGAAGCGCTGCGGGATCAGGACTTCGACCTTCAGCGGGTCGCGGGCGTAGGCCACGACGCGGGAAGCGCCGCCTGCACCTGCGGTAGCGAGGTCAGCAACCCAGTCGATGCGGGTAATCTGCGGGAAGTTCTCGCGGATGAAGCCGAGCACCGTCTTGTCGCGGTTACTGCCATACGGCGTGTTCTGGAGCTTCAGGTAGAGCGAGAGCGGCAGGATGACCGTATCCGGCTGTTCAATGCCGTTCGTGCTTTCCGGAGCAGCGGAGACAAGGCCAGCGAAGTCGGCAACGATTTCGTCGGCGGTCTTTCCGCTCCAAGCCTTGCCACCACCGGCGCCGTTTGCGGCCACGTATTCGGTGATGCCTTCGGCATTCCAGAAACCGGGCAGGCCGGACTTGGCATCACCCTTCCAGGCGATGGAGTCCTGCTTCTCGTCGATGGCGCGGCGGGCGGCTTCGGCACGCTTCGCATCAAGGGCGACACCGGCCTTCTGGGCGCGACGGATTTCCTTCACGGAGTAGCCGTAGGAAACTCCGAGGTCCTTGACCGGGCTGGAGTGTTCAACGCCAGCGATGTCGGCACGCGGGAAGTCGTTTGCGTAGTCCGCGATGATCTTGGCCATGCCCACCTTGTCGTAGGAACGCCAGATGAAGTGGGTTGCGCCGGGGTCCTGCTCGGTGGAAACCGGCAGGAGGGAGAGGGCCTTCAGGGCCTTGTGCTGCACGTCGTAGGTGCGGCTCTTGACAAGAGCAAGCTGGTTGTCGAAGAACACCTGCTCGTCAGCATCGAGTCTCATTTCATTCATGTTAGCCATGATAAAAACTCCTTTTGGATGGATTAGCCGAGGTCAACGATGACGAGGTCATCGGCAGCTTCAGCGGTGGAACGAGCGAACCAGCCAGGGTTCAGGATAGCATCTGCGCCGGAGGTGCCGTTGGCGACGGTCACGGTCTGCGTGCCGTCGTTAGTGGTGCCAGTCACGGCGATGTCGTTGGCGGCGACACCCTTATCCTTGGCGGTGAGGGTCACGACGGCAGAAGCGACGGAAGCGACAAACGGGATGTCGAGCTTTTCAAGTTCGGCCTTGAGCGCGGCGGCGACATCGGCAGCGGCGACGGTGCCGGTCTTGGTGGCAACCTGGGCGACCTTATCGCCAACCACAACGGTCACGACCTTATCGGCGGCAGAAGTGCCAGCAAGCGTGATGGTCACGGTGCGCTTCGCGCCAGCGGCGGCGGAAGTCTTTGCGACGATCTTGCCAGTGGATGCGTTCACGGACACTTCGGCATCGGCGGAGATAGCTTCGCCAGCAACGCCGAAAATCTTGCCGGTGCGGCAGACGTTCACGGCATCCTTGTCCTTGTATTCCGGGGTGTCGAGGGCGCTGCGGGCAGCGATGCCGAGAAGGGCGCTTTCACCCTTTGCGGTCACCTGTTCGCCATCGCCCGTGCCAAAGCAAAGACCACCGAACGGGACGGCACCCTTTGCGAGACGGGAGTCAATCTGATGAGTGGGAGTGAGGCCGACCAGTTCGCCCGGCAGGCCCTTGTCCATATTACCATAAGCAGCCATGATTAGGCCTCCTTGTTGTTTTTGGGTTCATCTTTCCAGGCGCCATCCATGCGGGCGTTGTATGCCTTGCGGGAGGCTTCGAGTTTTTCCTGGGCAGAGTATTCGTGGTTCTGGGGAGGAATGTCGGCGGCATCCTTGCGGCTCTTGTCATCGCCCTTCGTGGCGCTGATTTCGCAGGCGCAGTCGAAGCGGGCGTTGATGTAGGCATCATCCTTGCCGTCAAGATTTGCGCTCGGGAATACCTTGGAAATCACGGCCTTCTTGATGTCGGCGTCGGCCATGTCGGCCTTGACTTCCACGCCTGCGGCGGTAGCCTTTCCAACAAGGTCAAGGCGGCTCTGCACGGCGCTGTCAATCTTGCCCGGCATTTCCTTTTCCATCGCGTCGATGCGTTCCTTGAGGGAGTCGCGCTCGGCTTCGACGGTGGACTTCTCGGCCTTGAGGGCATCCTCGGCAGCCTTGGCATCCTCGCGCACCTTGTTGAGTTCCTTTTCAAGGCCGTCGGCGCGATCGACTGCCTTGTGGTAGGCGGCAATTACCTGGGGCTCCGCCTGGTAATCAGCCCCGTCAAGGTGAATTTTGTCCATCTTGTCCTCGTTGTTCTTGTTTGCTTCATGCTTGTTCAGGTCGGGGAGAGTCGGCGTCCCTGCGGCATCCATGCGGATAGAATTGCCGTCGCCTGCGCGGGGGACGGGAACGAGAGCCACGTGGTTGTAGCGGATGTTGCGCTGGATGCAGTCGTACTTCATGCCCATCCAGGTGCCGCTCGTCCATTCGATGTCGCAGACGTATCCGCAGGAAAGCGAGCGGGCGGTGCCGTTCTCGACGGCCTCGATGCCATCCGGCCTCGTTGCGGAAAGGGAGACATATACGCGGTAGGAGTCGCTCGATACATCAGAGCCGACGGTGCCGACTTGGAGTTCCCCGATATTCTCCGGGGTAACGGCCTCGTCGGGATGAAGGAGCGTGAGCGGCTTCATGCGCAGCGTGGCGAGGGACTCTTCATTGAATACTTCTTCGGGCAGGCGCAGCTCGCGGCGTTCCGAACCGTCCGGGTTGCGGTAAGTAAAGACGCCGATGGAGGTGACGGGAGCGCGGGCTACGAGGAAACCTTCGGCGGTTTTTTCTGCCGGGCGCGTTGCATAGTCGATGGCGTCCTCGTACCAGTCGAGGCGGTTCTGGGATGCCTGCAAAGTCTCTTTTTTATTCGTCATACCCAAAATATAACTTTATTTTAAGAAAATAATAACAAATTTTTAAGAAAAATGTATAAAAAATAGCCTTGAAAATGACAAATTGCCATATTCAAGGGCGAGTTAGAGGGGAAAATGCCTCTCGGTCTATTGGATTTCGTCCTCCGGATACTCGATTTCCTCGAGGTATTCCGCGAGAACGTCCGTCTGCGGAAGCTCCCGCAGGGCATCGAAAAGGGCATCCAGGTCCGAGCCTTCCTTCACCTTGTAATCGGAGCCGTTGCGGCTGAATACATAGGCGTCGGCCCAGCGGTTCCAGACAATAGAGTAGCCATAGAACAGGCAATAGTCCTCGACTTCAGGGCTAGATGTCAGTTCTTCCATCGTCATAGTTCGGCCTCCTTGATGGCATCGAGCACGAAGTCCCGAGCCGTCGGAAGATATTTGTCTAAAATATAATTCTTTTTCTTGCTCGGGGACCCAAGAATTTCAAGAATTTCTGCAAAAGCCTCCGTCGATGCGTTGGAATAGTCTTCGCGCCAGTATCTTTCGCCATGCCCATATCGCCCGAACGATCCCGCATGGCCGGTCGAAGCCTCGAACATGTCGGATATGCCGCCGAAGATGGCTTCCTCGTCGTCGGCCTCTTTTGCAACTGCGAGCAGCTCGCGGAATGACTTGGAATACTTGTCGATTTCGAGAAGGGAACTCCTGGATATCATCGTCTCGGTTTTTTCAAGCAGGAATTCGAGCACTACCTTGTCGTTCCCCTTGGCGATGGCCTCGAAGATTTCTCTAGGGGCTGCGGAGTTCAGGAGGGCGATGTTCAGGGCGCGGATGCGGTCGTCCTCGTGGCCCTTGCGCACGATGTTGAGCCAGTCCCAGCGGAAAGTCGAGGTGTCGGCCATTACGCGGGAAAGTTCCTCGCGGGTGCTCTTTGGGATGCCCTTCAAGAGCTCGCGGAACATTTCCGGACGCTCGGCCTTTGCCGCCTCGTAAATCGGGGTTATCATGTCGTCGCGCACGATTTCAGCGAGGGTCCGGTTTCCGTACTTTTCAAGGCGGGAATAGGAGATGAGCTTCGCGCCCCTCCGCTGCCCGAGCCTCGCATCTATCGCGTGGCCCATCTCATGCAGGAGCACCGAAGCCGAGCGCTGGTGGTCTTTCCGGAAATAGCCCGGAACCTGGATGTACTTTCCATACGGAGAATAATAGGCCTTCGTGCCTTTCTCGATATTCGTCAAAAATCCGGTAAAGGTAGAGGAATAGCACTTGCGCACTGTCGGGTCGAGGTTGGAGAAGCGCGAGAAGGCATCTTCCATCCAGTCCTTCTTGAATTTAGCCGTTACCGGGAACTGCGCATTGAGCGAGTCGGCAAAGACCTTCTCGCTCTTGAGAATTCCCACGTCTACTTCTGGCGCGGGTTCTTCCTCGATGGCGGCAGGCACTTCGACCGGCTCCGGTTCGGGCAGGTCGGAGGCCGCGACATCTTCGAGTTCGTCCCAGTTCGGGACGGCTACGCAACGGCACATAATCGCCATGCCTGGGTGGAAATACGGCGCGTCGGGAGCCCTCTTCACCCATTCGCCGTTCTCGAACCAGACCGTCGGGTCGTCCCATCGGCAGAGCTTTCCCTGCATCATGAAGTGGCTCGGGATGGCGTTCGCATATCGCCCGGTCGGGTTGCCCCTCACGCGCTCGTCCTGGGCCGTATCCCAGATGTACGTTTCGAGGCCTGCGTCTGCCATGCGGCCCTGCGTGAGCGAAGAGTTGAGCTTCGCCGTCTGGTCGCGTGCGATGATGCGGGCGCGGCGGTAGCTTATGCCAGGAAGGTCGGCGTTTATCATCGCCGTCACTTCCCTTGCATTTCTGCCTGCTTTCACGCCGTCACGGATGCGGCGGGCCACGGTGTCGAGCATATCCTGCGAGGCCTTCGATATTAGCGTGACCTGCTCGCGAGCCCATGTATCGAGCACGTTCTTCACCCACGGCTCCTGGTCCTGGAAAGCCTCGCCGATGGCGATTTTCTTGAACGCGTCCAGCTCCTTCTTGTTGAAAGCGTCAAGCGAGCGGGCGATGTTCACGATGGCTCCGAGCGCAGGGCCGCTCGTTCCCGGCTCCGGTTCGAGGTCGGCAAGGGCATCCTCTCGCGGCACCATCATCGGGACCGCGATGGCGGCATATTCATTCCAGCGCTTCGTCATGAAGCGGTTTATCGCGGACGTATATTGCCGCTCAAGAGCGAGAGGATACTTCCACTTGCGCACCTTGAGCCTGCGCAATTTTGCGCGGGTCATGCCGCCCGCCCTTTTCAGGTCGTCGATGAACTTGCTTGTAGGGATCATGAATTATGCCCCCTGCCCGCCTTGTTCGCCTTCGAGGTTGAAATCGGGCGGAAGCTCGTCATCGACGCTCGTATCGAGCGCATAGCCTCCGACAAAGCGGTTCTTCCTCACTTCTTCCTGGCTCAAGACTCCCGCCTCCATGTAGTTCTTGTCGGTGCGGCTTTGGATTTCGCGGGTCTCGGCATCGGCCTTCTGGTCGCGCTTCGAAAGCGGGTTAAAGTTAATCGTGAGCGTTTCTTCCGATGTATCGACCACCTTGAGGCTAGCGTTCATAATCATTAAGAGCTGCAAGAGCGGCGGCAGCAACTGCGACTTCTGCAAGCCTGCGACATAAGAGTTGAAATTGTCATCGTCGCCCTGCCCGGTAGCATTCATGCCAGCGGCGCTGCGACCGAAGAGAAGGGTCACGGGTATGCGGTAGGAGCCAGACACACTCATGGCCTGCCGGTCCCAAATTTCGGGAAGGCCCGCAAAAGAGAAATTCTCGCGGGTGCAGTCCTCGCCTTCGCCAAGCATCACGCCGTTGATGATGCTCTTCTGCTCGTCGATGGCTTCCATGCGGGTCTCGATGGACTTGTAATCATTCTCGGCCACAAGCTGCTCAAGGTTCGACATCTTGTATTTAACGATGGAGCATTCCTTGACAAGGTGGGAAATTCCCTGCACCGTGGTTCCGAAGTGGTGCGCATCTTCCAGGCCTTCATAAATCGCAGAGAGACCCCAGAAGCGCTCGTAATCGAGCCAGCCGGGGAAGGCGGCATCGACTATCGTGCTCGACTTGAAGAGCAGGCAGCGCGAGGCGTGGACGGTAAAGAAAGAGCCCGAAGCGGTGCGCAGGATGTAGCGCTCATATTTTTCGAAATAGAGGGACTCGGGCATCTTGACCGTTTCCATCATGCCGAGCATGACGCGGGTACGCGGGTAGACTCGCAGTTCGCGGATTTTGCCGCCCTTGGACGGGTCCCACGGCGTTTCCCATTCTCCGGCACCGGCAACGTCAAGCACGATGATCGCGCCGCCAAAGATGCGAGTCCAGCGCAGCGCCTGCGTGAAAGCCGCCGGGCCGTTCAGCGCATCGAAAGCCTTGTAAAGTTTGCCGTCGTCGTTCTCGACCTCAAAGCCGTTCTGCATCATCTTTTCTGCAACGATGTTCACGGCATTCTTGATGCGCCCGTCGGTATAGTAGAGCGCCTCAAGCTGCACGTCCACCATGCGCGGGAAACCGGGCACGGAGTCGACGGGGAGCGAGGACTTGTCCTTGCGGGAACCGATGCCCGCAAGTATGTTCTTCCAGGCATCGACGCGGAAAAGGCTAGAGATGTTTTTCATGGTTCGTTGTCCTTATTTTATCTTAAACTTTTTTTAGGTATAGAGGGCGCCTGGGCCGCCTCCCTTGTAGAAGGCCTGCCGCAGTAGCGAGGATGCGCTGTCCGGCGCGTCTCGCGGGTCCTGCCCCGGCCTGAAGTCGTTTATCTGGTTCAGGTAGTTCGGGTCGGTATTCGGGTCCCAGACAATGCGCTGCCAGTATTTCTTCAGGAAAGAAACGATCTTGATGTCCTTGTTCATGCTTTCGGAATACGCGTGCACCGTGGGGAAGCCCGGAATTTTCTTGAGGTCTCCAGCCGCCATGCCCTTGTCGGGGTTCTTCTCGATATGGAAGTTGCGAACGTTGCGCGAGCGGCATTCCCTCGCGAAGTCCATCTTGCAATCTTGGAATGTTCCCGCGAAGGTCTTGCCGTAAGCCTGGATCTTGCCGTCGGGTCGCTCCGCCATGATGGTGAGCGCGTTGGTGCATGAGCCGTCCCACGCGGCGTCCATGTGGCCGTGCACCCGCGTGGGCCGGATAGTCCAGTCCCAATCGCCGTAAATCGGCTCGTCGAAAATCTGCCCCTCGTCCTTCACGCTCGTATCGAGCATGTAGTTTATGGCAAAAAGCGACGCAGTCGTGGTCGCCCGCTTTTCGGCAAGTTCCTCGGCGCTCAAGATATTCGTGTCCTGCGGCCTATACTTTACCGCGTTCGGGATGATGAGCTTTCCAGCGTCGTTCTTCATTGCCCAGGCATCGTCATAGTGCCACGGAGTGCCGACAAAGAGGCAGTTCTTGCCGGGGTCGATGATGTTCGTCATTATTTCGAGAACGCCCTGCTTCACCATTTCGCGGTGTGCGCGTGAGAGCCTGTCCTTGATCGTGATAATATCGTCGCAAAGGATGCGGTCGTAATGTCGGCCAGTGGGCACCTGGTTGATGCCGTATGCGTCGATGGAGCCTTCCTTCGTGATGGTGCGCTTGAAGTCGTACGTGACCGAGCCGAAGGGGGCGCGGACCTCGCTCGGGGCCTTGCCGTGAAGGTAAGCGAAGAGCGACTGGATGGCGGGGTTCCTCATGTAGGCCTTGATGGTCTCGAGGGTGGATGCAGCCTCGGTCCATGTCTCGCGCACGAGCGCGATGCGTTCGGACGGATGGAAAAGCAGATAGTAGACGATGCCCACCTCGGTGATGGCGGTCGTCTTGTATGCTCCACGATGAGCCATGAGCGAGAAGTGCCTGCCGCCCGGGGAGTCCCAGACCATCTTGCACCAGTCGGAGTGTAGTGCCTTTAGCTTCGTCTTTCCTACCATGTGGCCCAAGAGGTGCGGGTAGTCGCGCACCCTTTCGACCAAATTCGGAGTCCATTGGAAAGCCATGACCGCAGCACCTCAAGAACAAGAAAATTGTGTCATCCGAGGCCGGAAAAAACCGTGATGGAAGGCTCTGCCGGAGCGGAGCCGCCTTCGCCGTTCGTGTGTAATTCCGCATCGCCCACCGCAGGAGCCTCGACCTGCGGTGGCGGTTCGACCTTGCGCCCCTGCGCGAAGAGCGTGGAGAGCATGAGCTCGGTGTCGGGCGTCATGGATGTAGCGGAGCCCTCGTCATCGTCCCGGAACTTCATTCCCGCAAACTCCGCGATCTTGAGCAGGCGGTCGGGCTCGCCGTCCTTGAGCGCCTTCAGGAGGGCGCGGTAGAAGATGAGCTTGTCAACCCTTTCGAGGCGGGTAATCTTGATGCCGAGGCCCTTGAGCGTCTGGTATAGCGGCTCGGGGACCTTGATGCGCTCGGTGACGGTATTCTTGATGTCCTCAAGGAGCATCGCCTTCTGGTTCTTCTTTTCCCTTCTGGCTTCGGCACTGCGCTTGCCGAGCATGACTGCCGTTTCGTGGTCGTGCACGGGTATAAGATTTTTTCTGCCGTCGTATTTTGCTTTAGCCATATTCCGTTCTCCAGCGAAAACAAATTAGAGCGTGAAGCTGGACTTGCACCAACATTTCGCCGCAGGAATGCGGCGCGTTCTAGCTTGAACTACTCACGCTAAAAAAATGTTTATCATTTTTCGCCCTTATACATACCTGCCCCGATTTCATTTATTCGAGAGAACGGAATAATTGGAACTTTCAACCTGGACTTGTAGGCGGGGTCGATGAAGTAAATATACCTCATTTGGAAGCCCTTGAGGATTTTTCCACCCGCTTTTTCCACATATTTCTTGAAATTGTATGTCCCGCCGGTCACCGAGAAGAACGTGCCCCCCCCCAGTTCCTTCCTTGGAGTAAGGGGGTTCGACTTCAAGGTCATGCAGTGCACCTTCTCGCCGTTCGGCAATTCGCAAAGCTCGGAGTTCTCCTTGATGTCGGTCAGGACGAAGTTCGATGCGCGATAAATCGTTCCGTCGCCGCAGGAGCATCCGTCAGCGAATGAAATTATCCACTTTATCTGGGGAGCCCTTTTCTTGATGAGCCTGATGCTCTGCCCGATGCAGCGGCTCTCGCTATTGCGCGGGAGGTATTCGTCGAACGCCATGCGGTTCAGTTCCAGGAACTCGTTCCAGCCGGTGCCTTCGACGAGGCCCATGATTTTCCTCTTGTCGAGGCTCGGGCCGTAGCTCATAACGCCGTGCAGTCCGCCATCAAGGAACGCCCCGAAATGCAGGCAGGAATTGTTCACTACCTTGCCCGAATAATGGTGCGCCTTGATAAACGGGTTCGCTATCGAGGACGGGATGACCTTTAGTTCGATTTCTTTTGCTCGACCCATTGACGCACCACCTCGTAAATCCTGTTTCCGTTCTCGTTCACGTTCCCGAAAGTTTCATCCGGGTCCTCGACCTGCTTGAGCGCGTTCTCGATAAACGCCTTCTGCTCTTCGGCAAAGGTCAGGGTCCATTGTGTAATGTTGCTTTTCTCGCCATCTGGGAGACTGAATTCGTCGTTGAAATCATCGGCGCTTATGTCGTCATCCTCGAAACCGAAATCGCCCATGTCGATGTCCGAAATCTCCGCAATCTCGCCAAGCTCGCCGCCGAGCAGGTTCATTTCCCACTCGGAGAATTCCGCGACCTTGTTATCCGCGAGGCGCAGCGCCTTCGCCTGGGCCTCGGTGAGATCGTCGGCCACGATGCAGGGCACCTCCGCCATGCCGAGGGACTTGGCGGCCTCGAGGCGCGTATGGCCCGAAATTATGACGCGGTTGGAGTCGATGACGATGGGCTGCTTGAAGCCGAATTTTTCGATGCTCGCCCGGACGTATTTCACCGCCTCGGCGTTTTTTCGGGGGTTCTTTTCGTATGGCCGGACCTCGGAAACGGGCAGCATGACGATAGACCTTGCTGCCTTTCGCTCGGAAGTCGGGGCTGATTTTTCGGTTTTAGCCATGATTTTTTCCTGATTTTAGAGACTTTGTAGCAAAAATATAACTTTTTTATAAGCAAAAAGACAAGAAAAAGCGCAGGAACCGAAAAATAAGTTTGCGCGTAAGAAAAATGTAAGAAAAATATAAGCATTTTTCTATTGCATACTTTGCATAAATTATATACATTTACAACGTAAACAACCAAGAAAAGAGGTAAACAAAATGGAAAACGAAATCGTAAAATTCGAAGCCGGGAAGACCTACTACTACCGCTTTATTTCCTCCTACGATACCGTGGTAAAATGCACCATCATCAAGCGCACCGCCAAGACCATCACCTTCAAGGATGACTGCGGCGAGAAGATGACGCGCCGCATCTACATCCTCGACGGCGTGGAGAAGGTGGACATCGGCCACTACTCCATGGCCCCGAGCCTGGGAGCCGACCGCAACGCCGAAGACCTCGAAGAAGCCGAAAAGAAGGCCGAGGAAGCCAGGGAAGAGGCCGAGAAGCAGGAAGAAGAAGGCCGCCAGAACGCCCGTGAAACTGCGCAGAAGGTAGCCGAAGGCGCGGTGGCCCTCTTTACCGCCATGCACCCGATCAAGGAAGGGCAGCCGACGGTAAGAATCGGAAATTCGGAAATGTGGGGCCTCCCCGGCTTCCGCGACGCCGACATCGAGGTAAGCGTAAAGGCTGCGGACCTCATCCTGGGCACCCTCGACATGTGGCAGCACGAAATCCGCGAAAAGAGCGATTTCTTCGGCTGGTATCACAAGACCGACTTCACCATCTGCTATACCGACGAAAACGGCGAAGAAGGCACCTACCAGGGCCGCTATGACATCGGGGACGGCGAAGGCGGGCTCCTGAACCATATCCGCAACTTCGGTGAATGGCACCGCACCCACGAGGAATTCGGGAAGGAAAAGAAGACACCAGACGAGACGAACGAGATACTGGAATTCGTGAAGATGCTGGAGAAGGCCGCATAAATCCACAAAATCGACAAGAAATCAACAGCCCCCGAAAAGGGGCTTTTCTTGTGCATGGTGAGGGAAAGAGAAAACCCGGATGTGGAGGACATCCGGGCAAAGCGAAAAAAACCTACAAAAGGAGAACAAAGAGGAATATAACCAATTTTCCGGGAGCCGTCAAGGGGCAGGGGCGAAAAATTCAATTTTTTTTCTATGCGTATATTCGGGTTGACGCATATAAAGTCAGTCGCACAGAAGAGGGGCCAGGAGCGCGGTCCGTGATTTCCCGATGACGGGGAGGGCCATGAGAAGAAAATCGACCAGGGCGCACCGGGCGCAAAACGGCGGCATCATTTTCGTGGAGTCACGAAAAAGGTAGATTTCAACGCGCCTCCCCATATACCCTGTGTGAAGATGAAAACGAAGATTAAAACAAAAATCAAAGTTAAATGGAATGAAATGGAATTAAATGAAATGGAATGGAATTAGATGGAATGAGATTAAATGGAATGGTATTAAATGGTTGAACCCCCTTGCAACCCCCTTGCAACCCCCTTGCAACCCCCTTGCAACCCCCTTGCAACCACGAAAA
>Ga0247610_10005050_pt1 | contig 13958 bp, 11 predicted proteins | sample 174DNAGHGhighgp2_FD_193483 | JGI IMG/M metagenome (GOLD analysis project Ga0247610, IMG submission 193483) | Sheep rumen microbial communities from Palmerston North, Manawatu-Wanganui, New Zealand - 1742 DNA GHGhigh gp2 | ecosystem: Host-associated > Mammals > Digestive system > Stomach > Rumen... | reverse complement strand
TTCTCTCCTTCACTACTTCAACTTCGCAATGACTGTCTGGTCGCCTGTGGTGGGCTGTCCCAAAGTGACGCAGGCCTTGGCTGTCAGGGGCAGGAAGACATCCACACGCGAGCCGAGTTTGATAAAGCCCAGATGCTCGTCGATATAGCACTCCTCACCCTCCTTGGCGTAAGTCACGATACGGCGGGCCAAGGCACCTGCTATCTGGCGCACCAGCACATCTTCGCCGTCGGGCGCGGTGATCATGATGTCGGCATGCTCGTTTTCCTCGCTGGCCTTAGGAAGCCAGGCCTTGTGGTAATTGCCGTTTTGATGGTGGACGAACTTCACCTTGCCATCGATGGGAAACCAGTTGGCATGAACATTCAGAGGACTCATAAAGATCGAGATCATCAGGCGCTTGTCGTGGAAATATTCATTTTCTTCAGCCTCTTCCACTACCACAATCTTGCCATCGGCAGGGGCCACCACTAATTTATCGGTGTCGCCGTTATAATAGCGGATAGGGCAACGGTAGAAATTGAGTGCCATCAGCCAGGCAACCACCAGTATACCGGAAACAAATGGCATGACAATATGAGTTGTGAGCGGACTGATGGCATAGAGCAAATGCCACAATCCGATGCAGATGATGAAAATGAGAATGGCACTATATATCAACTCGTGAGTACCCTCACGATGAATCCTGATTTTCTTCAGCTTCTTGATTCTTTCTCCCATTATATAATTAGGTGTCATTAATAATTTGTGTGCAAAGGTACAACTTTTTAACGTAAGTTACAAATTTTTCTGCCATTTCTTTTGGTATTCTCAAGATTTAGCCGTATCTTTGCCATCTGCCAATAGGGCATTTCTGAAGAATTATGGAAGATTTCATACATCTGCACGTACATACCTATTATTCAATCCTCGATGGACAGTCGAGTATCCAACAGCTTGTAGATAAGGCCGTTAAGGATGGCATGCGAGGCATGGCCATTACCGATCATGGCGACATGTTCGGTATTAAAGAATTTCACGACATTTGCAATAGCGTGAACAAGAACCGAAAGAAAGAAGGCCTCGAACCGTTCAAACCCATTTTCGGTTGTGAGATGTATGTGGCCCGTCGCGGCGATAAGAGTCTGCGCGAGACCAAAGAAGACCTTGGCGGCTATCACCTCATAGTGCTGGCGAAGAATGCCAACGGTTATAAGAACCTCATCAAGCTCGTCAGCAATTCTTGGGTCGACGGCTTCTATAACCGTCCGCGTACAGACCGGATGGAACTCGAGAAATACCACGAGGACCTGATTGTCTGCTCTGCCTGTATCGCTGGCGAAGTGCCTGCGAAGATTCTGAAGGGAGATATCGCCGGGGCCCGCGAGGCCATCGAGTGGCACAAGCGGCTCTGGGGCGATGACTACTATCTGGAGTTGCAGCGTCATGAGGTAACCGACCCGATGCAGAGGGCTAATCGCGAGACCTTCCCTTTGCAGCAACAGGCCAATAAGGTGCTTATCGAACTGGCTAAGGAATACGGCATAAAACTCATCTGTACCAATGATGCCCATTTCGTGGATAAGGAGAACGCTGAAGCACACGACCATCTGCTCTGTCTTTCTACGGGTAAGGATCTCGACGACCCCACGCGAATGCTCTATTCCAAACAGGAATGGTTTAAGACGCGCCAGGAGATGAATGATATCTTCAGCGATGTACCGGAGGCACTGGCCAATACCATCGAGATATTAGATAAGGTGGAGGTCTATAGCCTCGACCACGACCCCATCATGCCTTTCTTCCCCATACCCGAAGAGTTTGGTACAGAAGCAGAATGGCGCCAGAAATTCACGGAACAGCAGCTCTACGATGAGTTCACCACCGATGAGAACGGTGAGAACCAGCTGCCTCCGGAAGAAGGTGAGAAGAAAATCAAGAAACTCGGTGGCTACGACAAGATCTATCGCATTAAGTTCGAGGCCGACTATCTGGCGAAGCTTGCCTACGAAGGAGCCGACAGACGATATGGCTCACCCCTGACTAAGGAAGTGGAGGATCGTATCCGTTTCGAACTTCATATCATGAAGACGATGGGCTTCCCAGGATACTTCCTCATTGTGCAGGACTTCATCAATTCCGCCCGCGATGAGTTGGGCGTGATGGTGGGACCTGGTCGTGGCTCGGCTGCCGGTAGTGTGGTGGCCTATTGTCTGGGTATCACAAAGATCGACCCGCTGAAGTACGACCTGCTGTTTGAGCGTTTCCTCAATCCCGACCGTATCTCACTCCCTGATATTGATACCGACTTCGACGATGACGGACGAGGTAAGGTGCTGAAGTGGGTGGAGGATAAGTACGGTCATGAGAACTGTGCCCATATCATCACCTATGCCACGATGGCCACGAAGAACTCCATCAAGGACGTGGCCCGTGTCGAGAAATTGCCGTTGGCTGAATCGAATGCCTTGTGCAAGGCCATCCCTGATCGTCTGCCTGATGTTGACGGCAAGACGCCGAAGATGAACCTTACCAATGCCATCAAAGCCGTTCGCGAACTCCAGGAGGCCGAGGCTTCCAGTAATCCGCAGTTGGCCAATACCATCAAATATGCCAAGATGCTCGAGGGTACGGTGCGAGGTACGGGTATTCATGCCTGCGGCTTCATCATCTGCCGTGATCCTATCAGCGACCATGTGCCGGTATCAACGGCCGATGACCCGGATTTCAAGGGTACCAAGACCAACTGTACGCAGTACGATGGTCACGTCATCGAATCGACGGGACTCATCAAGATGGACTTCCTGGGTCTGAAGACGCTCTCGGAGTTGAAGGAGGCCTGCGCGAATATCAAACGTACACGAGGCATAGACATCGACCTCGACAATATTCCCATTGACGATGCCAAGACCTACGAGCTCTATCAACAGGGGCGCACCATCGGCACCTTCCAGTTTGAGTCGCAGGGCATGCAGAAATACTTGCGCGAACTGAAACCTACAGTCTTCGAAGACCTCATCGCTATGAACGCCCTCTACCGTCCAGGTCCTATGGGCTACATTCCGCAGTTTATCCGTCGTAAGCATGGAACCGAAGAAATTACCTACGATATTCCCATCATGGAGAAATATCTGAAGGATACCTATGGCATTACGGTCTATCAGGAGCAGGTGATGTTGCTGTCGCGTCTGTTGGCCGATTTCACCCGAGGTGAGAGCGATGCCCTGCGCAAGGCGATGGGTAAGAAAAAGAAGGATATCGTTGATGCCATGAAGCCCAAGTTTATCGAGGGCGGTAAGAAGAACGGCCACGATCCGAAGGTGCTTGAGAAGATTTGGGCTGACTGGGAAGCATTTGCCTCCTATGCCTTCAACAAGTCGCATGCCGCCTGCTACTCGTGGGTGGCCTATCAGACGGCTTACCTGAAAGCCAACTACCCCGCTGAGTTCATGGCTGCCATCATGAGCCGCCGCCGTGACCAGATTACGGAAATCACCAAACTCATGGATGAATGTAAGGCGATGGGCATTGCCACCTTAGGACCAGATGTCAACGAGTCGTACGAGAAATTCGGTGTGAACCATCATGGTGAGATCCGTTTCGGGTTAGGTGCCATCAAGGGTATGGGCAATTCTGCGGCACTCGCCATCATCGATGAGCGTGAGAAGAACGGACCCTATAAGGATATCTACGATTTCGCCCAACGTGTCAGTTTCTCATCCGTCAACCGTAAGGCTTACGAGAGTCTGGCGCTGAGTGGTGGCTTCGACAGCTTCGGCCTCCGCCGTGAAGATTACTTTGCCACGAATGCCAAGGGAGAGATGTTCCTCGACACGCTCGTGCGTTATGGACAGACTTATCAGCAGGAAAAGGCCGAGATGCAGAATTCCCTCTTCGGTATGTTTGGTGATGGTGTGGAGATTGCCCAGCCTCCTGTGCCGAAGAATGAGGAACGTTGGAGTGATATCGAGCGTCTGAATAAGGAGCGCGATCTTGTGGGCATCTATCTTTCTGCCCATCCATTGAACGAGTTTAAGATTGTCATCGACAATCTTTGCAACACCAGCTGCACAGAACTGGCAGATATCGGTAGTGTCAGCGATCGGGAGGATGTGGCTTTAGGCGGCATCGTGACAGCCGTCAGAACGGGCTTTTCCAAGAACGGCAAGCCTTTCGGCATCATCACCCTCGAGGATTTCGACGGTTCGGGCGAACTGCCTCTCTTCGGCGAGAACTGGGGGCAGTATAGTGGTATGTTCTCGATAGGTGCCTCCGTCTATGTCGTGGGCAAGATTCGTCCGCGATTCCAATATAATAATGATGGTCCTAAGGAACTGAAGGTGAGTCGTGTAGAGTATCTTCAGACGGTGAAGGAGAATGCCATCGATCGCATCACCATCTCGCTGATTACCGATCCTGGCCTGCTCGATGAACAGATTGTGACTGAGCTCAACGAACTGATTTCCGAGCATCCTGGCAAGACCAAACTGTTCTTCCAGTTGCGCGACTCCTTAGGCAAGAACCACGTGCTGTTGCGCTCTCCCAAAAGGGGGGTAGACGTACGGTATACTCTCATCGACTATATCGAGAGCCATCCCAATGTCATGGATTATAAGATCAATTAATTTTCTAGTATAAACTTTTTAAAGCAAATCATTATGGAAGTAACAATTTCAAGTGAGAATTTCGAGAACCTGAAAAATGGCGACATGCCGTTGGTAGTAGATTTCTGGGCAACCTGGTGCGGCCCCTGCCGTATGATCGCTCCCATTATTGCAAAGTTGGCCGGGAAGTACGACGGCAAGATTGTCGTAGGCAAGTGCGATGTTGAGGACAACGAAGATTTGGCTGCTGAGTTCGGCATCCGTAACATCCCCACCATCCTCTTCTTCAAGGGTGGACAGGTTGTCGACAAACTCGTTGGTGCGCAAGGCGAGGCAGTTTTAGATGCAAAGTTCCAGTCAATGCTTTAAGGGATGGCAAGTCTTGATGAAGAACTTCTCCTCGATGAGGAGGAGAACAGAAGGGAACTGGCATTCATTCGTGAGCGGATTCCGTTTGACGCGAAGAAGCACTACAGTGATGAGACCATCCTCTATATGATGGACTTGATAGTAGACTACTACTATACGAGTGGTATTCTGGAGAACGATGAAGAGGAGATAGACATCGACCTTGAGGAAGTAGCCAACCATGTCTGCCAGAAGGCCAAGGAGGAGGGTGTCACCAATTTCAGCCCTGAATATGTGATCTTCGTCGTACAGGCCGACCTCGACTTTCAAGAACAGAACCTGTAAGGAGACTACTAATTATACGGATTTCACGAATTAGGTCATACTGACAAAGATTCGTGAAATCCGTATAATTAGTAGTCTTAAAATTCAATTGTGCGCGAGCCGTCGGCATTCTCAGTGATGTTCACCTTTACGGCATCATCGGGCAACACCTCTTCTATCAGTTCCGGCCATTCTATCAGACAGAGGGAGCCTGAGTAGAAATAGTCCTCAAAGCCCATATCGTAGACCTCTTCCAACTTCTTGATGCGATAGAAGTCGAAATGATAGACCGGTCCGTCCTGAGCGGTGTATTCATTGACGATGGCGAAGGTGGGCGAGGTGATGACGTCATCTACTCCCAACTCCTCGCAGAGAGCCTTGATAAAGGTGGTCTTGCCGGCGCCCATCTTACCATAGAAGGCAAACACCGTGCAGTTGCCGATGTGGCTGATAAACGTCCGCGCTGCCTCGCGGATCTCTTCCAAATTCTTGATCTGTATCTCCATAATTCTTATTTCTTCCTTCCTTTCATGGTTATCAGCGGTATAATGATCTCCTCCATCGAGATACCTCCGTGCTGGAAAGTGTCGCGATAGTAGCTCACGTAGTAGTTGTAGTTGTTGGGGTAGGCCAGGAAGGCGTCACCCGTAGCAAACACGTAGGTGGTCGACAGATTGGGCGCCGGCAGTTGGGCTTTCTGGGGCTCCCGAATCGTAAAGAGGTTCTTGTCGTCGTAGCTCAGGTTCTTACCCAGCTTATAGCGCAGATTGGTGTTTGTGTTCCTGTCGCCCACAATCTTCACAGGCTGCGTACAGCGAATGCTGCCGTGATCGGTCGTCACAATGACCTTGCAGTCCTCTTGTGCCAGCTGACGGAAGAAATCGGCAATCACCGAATGACGGAACCAGGAAAGGGTGATCGACCGGTAGGCACTCTCGTTATTGGCCAGTTCGCGTACCATTTTCGACTCCGTGCGGGCGTGGCTCAGCATGTCGATGAAGTTGAATACCACCACGTTCAGGTCGTTCTTCTCCAGATTCGGCATCTGTTGCATCAGCTTGTCGGCATCGGCAGAATTGTTCACCTTGTGATAAGAGAAAGTGTTCTTCTTGCGATAGCGGTCCAGCTGTGTCTGTATCAGCGGTGCCTCGTTCAGGTTCTTGCCTTCCTCCTCGTCTTCGTCCACCCAGAGATCGGGAAACATCTGGGCTATCTTGTTGGGCATAAGACCTGAGAAGATGGCGTTACGGGCGTATTGTGTGGCGGTGGGCAGGATGCTGAAGTAGAGGTCTTCCTCTATGTCAAACTGCTTGTTGAGTTCCTGTGCGAGGATGCGCCATTGGTCGTAGCGGAAATTGTCGAGCACAACGAGGTATACTTTCTCGCCTTCGCTGAGCAGGGGGAATACCTTGGTCTTGAATACCTCTGGCGAGAGGATTGGACGGTCGCCTGTGGCGGTAGTGGGATTCAGCTGCGCCACCCAGTCCAGATAGTTCTTCTTGATGAACTTCGCAAAGCCCAGGTTTGCCTCTTCCTTCTGCATGCGGAGCATATCCGTCATCGAACTGTCGGTTGAACTCAGTTCGAGTTCCCAGTGCACCAGTTTCTTATAGATGTCCACCCATTCCTGCCAAGTGCGGCAGTCCATGATCTGCATGGCTATCTGTTGGAACTGTTGCTGATACTGCGTCTGTGTCACCTCCGTCTCGATCTCCTCGCGGTGGATGTTCTTCTTCAGTGTCAACAGGATCTGGTTGGGATTCACGGGCTTGATCAGATAGTCGGCAATCTTCTGGCCGATAGCCTGGTTCATGATGTCCTCCTCCTCACTCTTGGTCACCATCACCACGGGCAGGGCAGGGTGCTCCTCCTTGATGCGCTGAAGGGTCTCCAGTCCGCTTAGTCCAGGCATCTGCTCGTCGAGCAATACCAGGTCGAAGTGCCGTTCCCGGCAGAGGTCGATGGCGTCGGTGCCGTTGCTCACTGTCACCACGTCATAGCCCTTGCTCTCTAAGAACAGCCGTTGTGCCCGTAGCTGCTCTATCTCATCGTCCACCCAAAGTAAATATCCGTTGATCATATTTTGTTTAGAGTTTACAGTTTAGAGTTTAAAGATGATTACCAGAAATCCTCGTCGAAATCGAAGTCCTTGGTTTGTTTTTTCTTTGTTTTCTTTTGTGGCGCGTTTTCTTCGTCCTCATCGTCCTCATCTTCGCCTGAGGCTTTCTTCGTCGGGATATCTTCGGGGTCTAATACCTCGATGTCCTCGGGACGGATGAGCAGCTTGTCGGTGCTCGTCTTCATCGGCACGAAGATATCCTCATAGAACTGCTCGTAGTCGTCGTAACTGAACTGTACGCCCAAAAGCGGCAGGTTCACCTCGCTGATAATCAGACTGCGACATTTTGCCAGTTTCTCCGCCATCACCTCGTTGGCATACAGCTGTCGGGCATACTGCAGGGCCTCGTCGTAACTCAGGAACCCGCTGATCAGCATGCGTTGCAAGCCATTGTCCTCATCGGTGCTGATCTCGAAGTTACGCACCAGGAAGTTGGTGAAATTATAGCGTGCCATTTCGAATAGCAGCTGGTTCTGGTCGACGCTGTCGGGCTCGTAGGCGAGGATAAAGAGGAATTTCTGGTTGGGGTCGGCGCTCAGGGTGTCGGCCTTTGTCGAGTCGGCCGTGAGGGTGATGTCCCGTCGCGACCATACATCGCCGATGTCAAACTTTCCACCGTGCAGCCTGCGACCCTCCTGCACACCTTTCACAATCATACCTGCCATCTCGGCCACCTCGCTCTTGGGATGTTTCTCTACCACCTCTTTCAACTGCTCCAGACAACCGTTGGCATCGCCGTTGTTCAGCCGGCTCAGACCGTCGATGAAGATAAACTTTGCACGGTGCTCGCCCATGGGGAAGCGGTCGGCTGAGATGCGGGCATTGCCGGCCACCTCGCTGAATTTGTCTGCCTTGAAGGCGGCATAGGTCGCTGCATAGAGCGAATCCTCGATGTGGGTGCCGAAGCGGGCGTTGTCGGCGTAGTATGGGTCGGAGAGCAGTGTGGTCCACTGGCTCTCGGGATGCTCGGCTTTCAGATGACTCAGACAGGCTTCTGCCGTATCGTGGCGGCCTAACCGCGAGTAGAGCAGGAACAGATGATACCACGCATCGTCGAGTTTCTCGAACTGAGGATAGTCCTTGGTCAGTCTGAGCAACTGCTTCTCGCTCAGGCGGAGGTTGTCGAGCTTGTCCTTGAAAATGATACCCGACTGCAACAGTGCCTCCTGTATGATAGCGTGACTCTCGGCCTTCTGCTCGTCACTGAAAGGAATCTGCGCCAGATAGAACTCGCGGTTGTGTGGATCGTTGGCGAGAGTGTCTTGAGGCGTGGCGGTCTGGGTAGAGTCGCTGGGGGCAGCACCCTGGGTAGCTAAAGAGTCGGAGAGCTCAGAGCTGTCGGAGTCTCCTGTGTTATCAGAATTGCTGGCCATATTCACCACCGTCTGGTTCATTCGCTGCCAGTTATCGGCATTCTGTCGTTGGCCCCATTGGCGCTGGAAGGTGGTCTTACCCTGACTCACGGCAGAGGGGTTATAGAAATACCATGCGCCACCCCTTTGCCCCTGTGTCGTCGGTCGGGTCTGGGGCATGTTCGTGCCGCGCTGACCTACAGTCTGGTTCTTCTGCAACTGACGTTCTGCCTCCGCAATCTGTTCTGCGTCGCGGGCCTCTTTCTCTTTGCGCTTCAGTTCATTGATCACACGGTCGATGGCTTCCAGACGCTGCTTCTCAGGCATCTCTGCCAGTGCCAGCAACGAGTCCTGCAGATGGATGGCGTCGGTATGGGGTACGAGTTCGTCGAGCACTCTTGAACGCTGCGACAGTTCCTCATAGTCCTTACGGTCTTTATCCAATAGTCCGATGGCCTCGCCGTAGCAGCGCTGGGCATCGTTGTATTTCTCCAGTTGCCAATACAGATTACCCAAGCTCAGCAACAGCACACCTTTCTCAATGCCGCTGCGAGTAGCTTTCTCGTTACCCTTCTCATAAGCGGCAATGGCCTTCATCGTGTCCTTCTGCATCAGGTGGATGTTGCCCATCGCGTAGTACACCTGGTCGAGATAATCCTTGTTGTTATCGTTCGTCGCCATGCGCTTCAGCCTGCTGATCATCGCCTTGGCATTACCTTTGGCCATCACCTCTGTCTGGGCGATACGGGCGTTGAAGGCCAGTTCATAGGTGGGGTGACAACCGATGGCCTTGCCAAAGGCACGCTCCGCTTCAGCACGGTTACCCAGTTCCTTCTGTATCTGTCCCATCAGAAACCACTCGCGGGCCTTCTGCTGGTGACGGCGTTCGTGCTTGATCACCTTACGCAGATAGGGCACAGCCTTCTGATAGTCCTTTGTGCGGATATAGTAGTCGGCGTAGGTGTAGTCCCAGTCCTTCACCGTACGGAAGTCCATCGAGTCGCGGCTCATGTTCCGGATCACGTCCTCTGCATCGTAGAGCCATTCGAGTTCGGTATAGCATTTGGCGAGCCAGGCTCTGGCCAGTCCGTTCTGTCTGGGTTGCGTCTGGTAGAGACGGGTCATATAGCTGAAGGTGGCGGCGGCCTCGTCGAAGTCGCCTTTCTGGAATTGCGACTTGCCTAAGAGCATCCATGCTTTCCACAGGAAAGGATTATACTCCTTGCGCCCCAGCCACTCCTTGTCTTTGTCGGTTTTCTTCTTGCCGCCTTTCCATTCGGGTTTGGCCTTGATGCTGTGGCGGCGTATGTCCTTCTCGGCTTTCTCGATGGCACGGCTATACTGGCTGCTGCCCAATGAGCGGCTCTCCTTGTTGCCTACCATGTAGAGGGGTATCTGTTCGGTAAAGTTGTCGTGGTTGCCCTTCTCCTTCTCCAGATTACCGTCGATGAAGGCCTGCTTACCATTATAATATATGTTGTAGCGGGCATTGAAACTGTGCCACCAACGGGTGCCGGATGTGTTTTTCTGCGTGGAACAGCCTGATAGTATGAGTAGAGAGATGAGAGGCAAGAGGCAAGAGGTGAGAGAATACCGAAGAGACCTCAATAGCCCCTTCGGTAGTCTCTTAAGTATTTTGATCCTTTTGAACATCATATCTCCTCTTGCAATACATGTCTCTTACCTCCTACCTCTTAATATAACCTCTTAAGAGGTTGTTTTATTGTGTGAGTCGGCTTCTTTTTGCCGTTTTTCCTCTAAAAGACAGTGTATTTTGCAGTCGCCCTCCTGAGCAGCGGTGCAGGTGGAACAGTCGTGGCCCACCTCAATGGTATCGTCACCTTTGTCAAAATGGTTGGCTATCCAGGCAAAGATGCCCAGCCCCACAATCATCGCGATACATACCAGTGCAAACTCCATAGGCCCGTTATTCACTCTTCTCTTCTATCTCGAAACCAGCCTTGTGCAGACTCTGCCAGAAGCAGGGATAGGATTTTGTCACCACCTGAGGATTGTTGATGATCAGGCCGTCGGTCTTCATGGCGAAGGGGGCGAACGATAGGGCCATGCGGTGGTCGTTGTAGGTGTCGATGCCTTCTTCCATCGAGGGCTCACAACGCTCTCCGTCCCAGAAGAGCTCGCTGTCGTTGCGGTCGTGGAGCACGTAGCCCAGCTTCCGCATCTCGCGCTTCATGGCTTCTATGCGGTCGGTCTCCTTGATTTTCAGCGTGGTAAGTCCTTTGAAGTGGAAGGGGATATTCAGGGCCGCGCAGGTCACGATCACCGTCTGTGCCAGGTCGGGGGAGTTCACGAAGTCGTAATCCAGCCTCGGCACACAATGGCCGTTGCGCTTCAAGGTCACGTTCTGCGGCTGTCCCGATGTCTTCGACTGGAACACCGTCTTCACGCCCAACAGGCTGAAGATGTATTTGATCACCGAGTCACCCTGCTTTGAGCCGTCCTTCAGTCCGTTGAGCACCACCTGTGCCTCGCGGTTGTCGCTCAGCGCCAGTATCTCATACCAATAACTGGCTCCACTCCAGTCGTTCTCAATCATGTAGTCGCGGTTCACATAGGGCTTGTGTTTCACGGTGATGGTGTCGGCCGAGGTCCAGTCGGCATCTGCACCATATTCGCGCATCATCCACAGCGTCAGGTCGATGTAGGGACGGGAGATGATGTCGCCCGTCAGCTTCAGTTCAAGACCTTTCTTCAGCACGGGTCCGATCATCAGCAGGGCCGAGATATATTGCGAGCTCACGTTACCCTCAATCTCCAGTTCGCCGCCTTCGAGTTTCTGGCCGGTGATACGGAGTGGGGGATAGCCCTCTTTGCCTTCGTAGCTGATGTCGGCACCCAGTTTCTTGAGGGCGTCGACCAGAATGCCGATGGGGCGCTGCTTCATGCGCTCCGTACCCGTGAGCACGTGCGTACCTCGCATTACACTCAGATAGGCAGTCATAAACCGCATGGCGGTGCCGGCGGCCTTGATATTGATCTCTTCGGGCATATAGCGTAGCGCATCGAGTATCACCTGGGTGTCGTCGCAGTCCGACAGGTTCTCGGGCAACTGACGGCCACCGCTGAGCGCATAGATGATAAGCGCACGATTGGAGATGCTCTTCGAGGCGGGCAGGCTCACCATCGCCTTTTGCAGTTTGGGAGCCTTGATAAGATATTGTGTCATTTTTCTTGTTTCAGTCTTGATTTCGGGCTACAAAGGTATATATTTTTGTTGGTTTGAGCAAATCTGAAATAAAAAAAACGGTTAAAATCGAAAAAAGTGGTCGGAAAATTTGGTCAAACGGAAAAATGTGTGTACTTTTGCACCCGCATTTACGACTTAGGTCAGATGCTAAGCTTGAAAAAGGATCGGGATTTAGCGCAGTTGGTAGCGCACACGTCTGGGGGGCGCGAGGTCGCTGGTTCGAGTCCAGTAATCCCGACCAAAGGAAAATCCAAACCGCTGATTATCAGTAGTTTGGATTTTTTTTATGCTCTATATTGGCGTGTTTTCTGCCGAAAGTGATGGCGTTTCGGGAAAAAGCGTAACGACGGCACGTTACTTGTTCATCTCCAGCATACGTATCCATCTATCTACCCTTAATGCCATATTTTCGCGCAGCTGATCACGGTAGAGCCATATTTCCCGGGTGTGGTAATTGCCCTCCACACCTATGAGGGGCAATATGTAATCCTGGGCTGTAAAGCCTTCGACTATCAGTAAGCCTGATGGTTTGTCGATGTGAACGGTCATGGTGTCCTTCTTCTGCTCTGCAACGGGCAGCAGCGGCGATGGCTCTGTAATCAGTGTGGCTGGTATATCGTCCGTACGCCAGTTCACGGGATTAATTGCCATGCGGCTTTTCGTCCAGCCCTGCATGGTGCAACTTGTGTCACGCACTGAATTGTAGCAGATAGTTACCCCCGTATCGTCAGCACTCTTGGCAGCTACAATATGGCGGTCGGAGTCGTTTATGACAATGCCTATGGCATAGGCTGCAACCATCCGTGAGAACGTGTCATTGTCCATTTCTTTCAACAGTTCCATCATGATGTGTGCGCCCTGACTGAATCCTGCCAATATGAATGGGCGCCCACCGTTCATGTTCTTCAAATAGTAGGAGAAGGCTCTGCGCACATCGCCCAACGCTAACGGGAAACGAGCTGATTTCAGACTGTCGCTCTCAAAGCTCTGAAGGGAACATTGGCGATAAAAGGGCGAATAAAAGTTCAGTCTTCCGCTCAACAACGTATCTACGCCCAGCATCTCCCCATATAGCGGCATACGCAGACTGTCGGCATAGGTGTCCGCATAGTGACAAGTCTCGCCGTTGGGCAACACGTGGTCGCCCGTTTCGGTGGATATGATGTAGAAAATATCAGCTTCGCCCTGACGGTTGTTGACATACCATTGCGTAGAGTCCTGATAGTCAGGCTCGGCAGGAATCGGTTCATTTGGGGTTTGCTTTCTCTGGCAGCCTATGATGCCGACTACGGCTGAAATGAATGCTACCAATAACATCACGCCTTTTGTCTTCATTTTTGGGGATATTTCTTTTCCAATCCCATTAAGTGTCTTGTTCGCTTTCATACTGCAAAAAAAAATATATAAGTTGATATTGCCGTAGGTTGCACTTCCTGAGTCTGCTATAGCATCAGGTAGACGATGATACAGCAGATGGCAGCGACGGGAAACAGTCCGAGGCGCAGCCAGGCGGCGATGATGCCTGCCACGAGGGCTGCCACGCCCGGCAATGGGGTGGGTGTGGTCAGGACCATATCGGGGAAGGTCATCACAGCCAGCGTCACGTAAGGCACATAATATAGGAAACTGCGCACGAAGCGGTTGCGGATCTGCCCCTTGATGAGCACCATCGGCGTTACGCGGATCAGATTGGTGACGACGATGGCCAGAAGGATATAGATGATTGTGCTATGCTGTCCCATCGTCCTCCGTCTTTATCGGTTTAAGCCATGCGGCAACGGCTGAAATCACAATCGTCAGCACTACCGTCCGCATGCCGCTGCTCCACTGTCCCACCACAGGCGCCACAGCACACAGGCCGCTCATCACAAAACTCGCTATCAGCACATAGAGCACATTCCTGTCGTTGTGGACCACGGGAATGATGATTGCCAGGAACATGCCGTAAAGCGACATGCTCAGGGCCGTCACCATCGGCTGCGGCAACAGGCTGCCTGCCACGATGCCTATCGCACAGCCCGAGG
>Ga0247610_10005045_pt1 | contig 13970 bp, 13 predicted proteins | sample 174DNAGHGhighgp2_FD_193483 | JGI IMG/M metagenome (GOLD analysis project Ga0247610, IMG submission 193483) | Sheep rumen microbial communities from Palmerston North, Manawatu-Wanganui, New Zealand - 1742 DNA GHGhigh gp2 | ecosystem: Host-associated > Mammals > Digestive system > Stomach > Rumen... | reverse complement strand
TAATATTAAATATAGTCTAAAGGCTATTAATTCTAGTTATATTAAAAGCTATATATCTATTTATAGTATAAAATATTATTATTTAAGATATTTAAATGAAATCTTAAGTAAAGATTCATTTGAATAAGTTAGCTTACTTGTGTTTTCTAATAATGAATTAAATAATGAAGTATCTGATTCATATTCTAATTTGGGTATATCACATATATTATGTATTAGTGGATTACATATTATTTTTTTATTTAAGCTTTTATCATTTGTATTTATCAAATTATTTAAATATTATAATGATATTATCCCATTAGTTATAATTTCATTATTTGTTATTTTAATAGGATTTCCTAAATCAGCTTTAAGAGCTTTATTATTTTTAATATTGTTAAGTATAAATAAAAGAAGTAAATACAAATATACAAAATTAGATATATTATCAATTACATTTATTTTCATGTCTTTAATTAGTCCTTATTCGATTTATAATACTGGATTTGTATTAACATTTTTAGTAAGCTTTATATTAATATATAAGGATGATATATTAAATAAAAGTAAGTATAAATTAATTAATGATTATAAATTGTATTCATTAATATTTTTATTAACATTTCCTTTTATAGTTAATATTAATAATAAAATATCATTATTATCATTATTATTAGCTCCTATATTATCTAATTTATTAGGTATTATTTTAATACCTTTATCCTTTTTATTATCAATATTTCCTATATTAGATATCGTATTAAAATATGTTTATATAATATTAAATTATTATATATTGAATGTATCAAATATATTACCTATAATTAGAATTCAATCATTTAATATTTATATGATGATTGTTTATTATTTATTATTTATATATCTAATATATAAATTATCAAATGATAATAAGATATATAAGCCTTTATTGTATCTGACATCATATATTATATTAATAATTAATATATTTTATCTGTCACCATTTTCTAAAATTACATTTATATCTTGTGGTCAAGGTGATTCATCTGTTATTAGACTCCCATATGAAAGGGGAATAATGGTAATTGATGCCTATAATTCAATTTCATATTTAAAAAATAGTGGAATTAAAAAAATTGATTATCTAGTTTTAACACATTCAGATAGTGATCATATTGGTGATTATGATAAAATTATTAAAGAGTTTAAAGTGAATAAATTATTATATTCGAAATACGATGATAAATTTAATGTTTTGTTAAATGATATTAATGTTAATAAAATTGGAATTGATTCAAATTATGTTTTTAATTCTAAAAATTTTAATATTAAAGTATTAGGACCTATTAATAAATATGATGACGCTAATTCAAATAGTATTGTATTAAGAATAAAAATATTTAATAAAACAATTCTTTATACAGGAGATATGACAGAAAAGGAAGAAATAGATTTAATTAATAAATATAAAACATCACTTAAAAGCGATATTTTAAAGGTAGCGCATCATGGGTCAAATACATCATCATCTAATAATTTTTTAAAACTAGTTAATCCAGATACATCAATTATTAGTGTTGGAAAGAATAATAATTATGATTTACCAAGTGATATAATTGTAAAAAGATTAGAAAAATATTCTAATGTTTATATGACAAAGAATAAAGGTAATATAGATATTATAATTTCTAAAAAGAAATTATGGATTTTAACTTATAGATAGTTAAATAATTATATTTTTATGTTATAATCTTTATAAGATTAATATTCTATTTGGAGGAATATATGAAAGAATTTTCTTATAGTGTTGAATTTGTTAAATTAGATGATATTATTGAAGAATATAAATTAGATAATTTATGTGCTACAAAAAATGTAAAAAAGAATATAGGTATTGCCATAGCTCATATGTATTATTTAAAGGAAGAAATAGATTCAACTAAGCCTAGCCTACCTAAGCATATTGAAAAATCATTATATAGAGGTATAGTTTGTGACTGCGTAAACGTAATTGAGGCAATCGAATATGATTTAGGAGCTAAGCTATTAGAGGTTAAACGCGATAAAACTAATAAGATATCAGATAAAATTTGTAGAAGTGCTATTATGATTATTAGTGATTTTGCGAGCGGAAATAAAGAAAATGAATTATATGAAGAATATAGATTATTAAGAAAGAGTGTATCTTTATCTAAAAATTTAGATATTGAAAGTGATTCTGTTTATTCTAAAAAAGATACAAATAAATGGATGAATTTTATGAAAGAATATTTATTGTATTTAAATAGTGCTTATTCTAGCTATTTAAGACAAAAGGATAGAAAAGATATTAGTGAAAGAATAAAATTGTTACAAGAAGAAATTAATTTTTAGGATTGTATATGAGTTATTATGATGTTTATTTTGATAAATTAAATATTAAATGTATTTATTTTTCTGAAAATATATTTGGTGATTTTATTATTAGTGAATTGTTAGATTATAAAATTGAAATCAATTTTAATAATATTAAGATTAATAATATAAATATCAATCTTAAGAATAATATATTAAAGGAATATAAATATAAAAATAAATATGTTTATGTTATTATTTTGAATTCTAAATTAGATTTAGAATCTGATAATTTAGATTCATTGTCTATAAATAATTTATATAATCTTAAGGATTTATTAATTATATTATCAAAGATTAGAAAATTACCTTCTTGTAATTATATTGTTTCTAATGTTCAGGATTATATTTCTTCAATAGAAGAAATAAAAAATAAGCATTTAAATGAAGAAACATTTTTTAGAGGACAGTATTCTTATAAACATATATTAATTCCTTCATTATTTAGAAATAAGAATTATTATAATAATGAATCTAATATGTATATGGATTTTAAAAATCAATATTATAATGAATTATCTCACAAAAAATATATTGAAATTTTAACAACAATGCAGCATTACAAAATGCCAACTAGATTATTAGATACAACATCTAATCCGCTTGTGGCCTTATATATGGCTTTAGATAGACCTGAAAAGATTAAATTTGATTTAGGTGAAGTTGTGATTATGAATACAGAAAAGAGTAATGTTAAATATTCTGATAGTAATATAATTACAATTTTATCAAGCTTATCTGTTTTAGAAACAGATATTAAAATTGAATTATTTAATGTTATTAAAAAATATGTAGAAACAAATGATCCAAATGTATATTTAAATTCCTTAGCTTATAAGAAATTTAAAGCAGAAGTATGCCATGAATTGCCATTATTTGATGAAGCTATTTTTGATCCTAAGGTTTTACTTAAGCCTCGTCACGTTAAGGTTGGTATGATTAATGAAAGAATTATTGCCCAAGCTGGCTCATTTATTTTATTTGGATTAGTTGATTATTCAAATATTAATAGTGATATAGTTGATACTAATACTAAAGAAAGAGTGTTTGTTATAAATAGAGATTATATATTAAAACAATTAGAATTGTTAAATATTAATCAAAGTAGTATGTATCCTGATAAGGACCATACTGCAAAAACTATTACAAAATCATATGATGATTAGGGGATGATTTTATGAAACCAGTAATTGGTATAATGCCATTATTTGACGAAGAAAAAAATAGTATATGGATGGCAAAGGGTTATATCGAATCAATAGAGAATGCTGGTGGAATCCCTCTTGTTTTACCACTTAATCCTAATAAAAAGGAAATAGATGAATTAGATTCAATGATTGATGGGTATATCTTTAGTGGTGGTAATTGCCTATATAGTAAGTTAAATATTGATTTAACAGAATCTATGGTTAATGTAAAAGAAACTATTGAAAAGATGGAAAAAGAAATATATTCAATAGCTAAAGAGAAGAATAAGCCTTTACTAGGTATTTGTAGAGGAATGGAAGTAATAAATGAATTTGAAGGTGGCACTTTATATTATGATTTAAAAAATGAACATCCTTCAGCAGAAAATCATATGCAAGAAACTTCATTTCAAGAATCATCTCATACAAATATAGTTTTACTTGAAACTCCACTTAATAAATTATTAAGAACTGAACGTATTAATGTTAATAGCTATCATAATAGAGGAATTAAGCAATTAGCTAAAGGCTTAAGAATTATGGTAATGGCTCAGGATGATTTAATAGAGGGAATATATGACAAAAAAAGATTATTTTTATGGGGATTGGAATGGCATCCTGAATTAATGGATTGTGAATCTAGTAAAATGATTTTTAAAGAATTAATAAATAAATCAATAGAATATCATAACAATAAAAAAGAAGATTAATCGATTAATCTTCCTTTTTTTCATTATATTTTTCAATTATCATAAGTTCGTATTTTTGATTTTCCATTTTTTCTTCTTTAGTTAAAGGAACAGGATCATATCCTCCTTTTGAAAAAGGATTACATTTTAATAATCTTTTAGTAACTAAAAAAGAAGCTTTAACGAAATTGAATTTCTTATAGCATTCAAGTGCATAATTACTACAGCTTGGGAAATATCTACATTTAGGTGCTTGATGTAAGCCTCTATCTTGTTGATAAGATTCTATTAATTTAATAATACCTTTATTTCTCATAATAGATTTGTTTTTGAACTTTTTCTAATACTTCACTACCCATAGTTATTTCTATGATTTTATATGCGAAATCGATAGAATACGCAACACTTTTTGCAGATATTATTTTTCCATCTACAACAACACCTGTATCATGATATATTCCACCAAAATCATCATTCATTGATGTGAAGCATGTGTAGTTTTTACCTTTTAGCAAGCCAAGGGCACCAAAAATAGTAGGAGCAGCACAAATTCCACATAAATATTTATTATTTTTATAAAAGTCTAAAATGATATTTTGGATATTTTTATCATTCATAATTGTTTTATATTGTCCATGTCCACCAGCAATAATTAATGCGTCATAATCATTAATATTAATATCACTAATTAATTTAATGTTTGATATTGTAATATTATGAGATCCAGTGACAGAAGTTTTATATGATGCGATATCTAAATTTCCATTAGCACGTCTAATTAATGCAAATGGTGCTGTGGCCTCACATTCTTCAAATCCGTCAAATAATAATGCTAAATAATTCATTAAAGAATCACCTCTAGTAAATTATAACACAATTAATTATTTTTCTTTATAATATTTTAAAAATATTATATAATTTTAATGTAGATTGTCTGGAGTTGATTTTATGAATATAAATTACGAAAAGAATCAAATAATAATTTTTGGTAAGCCTATTAAGTTCGATGGCATGGTAAGAAAAATTGCATCCTTAAGTGGAGAACAATTATATAATTTCTTAAGTGGTAGAAGTGTTCTAATGCCAAGAAAAATGAATTGTATGGCTATGATTAGTGTTTTAAATGATAAAATTAAATTTTTACATTCAAAATCATTATCAAAGGATTATTTTAAAAGATTACAATATTATAAAAGTTTTACTGAAACTCAATTAGAAATTCTATTTGAGGATATTTGTAATGATCAAGATTCATATGATTTATATAGATTTAATCTTGCCCAATTAATATTATTTAATTATGAAAATTTACAAATTACTGATGGTGAAATTAATTATTTAAAAACTGTTAATAAAACTAAACAAAATTCCTTTAGAGAATATTGTCAATTTATAAGTGCTGCATCATTAGAACAAGAGATTTAATGTTTACTGCGACTGTTGACGAGGTTCAAGCAATTGGAAAAAAATATGGTGTATTACTTCCTGATAGATTAACTAAGGAACAATATATTGATTTCATTTTATATTACTTAGGCGGAGAAGGAGAAATAGAAGAAAACACTGAAAAGGAATTGAATGATATGACTATTGCAGGATTATCACAATTTGCCAAAGAAAAAGGTGTTCCTTTACAGCCACAATTAGATAAGAGCGGTATAGTTTATTATCTATTTTATTATTTAAGTCAATGTGAAATATCATTAACTGAAATTGAAAACATAATGACATCAGATATATATAAGCCATTAGATTTTACCGTTGATTTAGCAAAAATATCTCCATTTGGTAATACAGATGCTAAAAGAATTATTCATTATGAAAATGAAGAATTAGATACAGATAAAATGAATGAAATATTAGAATCTATTAATGGTGAAGAGGAAGAGGTAATTGAAGAGAAACAAGAATTTTCAGTTCCTGATGCCCCAATCTTACCTGGTTCTACAGATAAGCTTGAAATTGATAATGATGAGATTTTAAAAGAAACTGATGATGGTCAATTAGAGGTTGTTGAAGTTAAAACAAATGATACTAATAATGTAAAGAATGATGATTCTTTAACTGATGAAGAAATAATGAAAATCATTTCTAAAGATAAAAAGGATGATAAGGTTAAAGAAGAATATATTAGTAAAATCGATGCTGATAAAGTTAATGAAAATGAATATTATGGCAAAAAGAGATTTGCAAAAATTAATAAAGGACCAAAGAGATTTGTATTACCTGTAATTGGTATTGTTTTATTATGTTTTGTAGCATGCTTTATTTGCTATGCGGCTTTTAGATAGGTGAATTAATTATGAAAAATGAAAATAAGGGTCAAACATATACCCCAATGATGGAACAATATTTAGATATTAAAAAGGACTATAAAGATTATATAGTCTTTTTTAGGTTGGGTGACTTTTATGAAATGTTTTTTGATGATGCCTATACTGCTTCAAAGGAATTAGAGCTTGCTCTAACAGGAAAAGATGCCGGTGCTAAGGAACGTGTTCCTATGTGTGGTATTCCATATCATGCGGCAGCTGAATATATAGAAAAGCTCGTAAGTAGAGGATACAAGATTGCGATTGTAGAGCAAATAGAAGACCCTAAATTAGCAGAAGGTAAGATAGTTAAGCGTGGTGTTGTTAAAATTGTTACACCAGGTACATTAGAGTCTGGTATCAAGGATAATGAGAATAATTTTATTGCCTCTATAATTTATAAAAATTCTAATTATATATTATGCTACAGTGATATAACTACTGGTGAGGGTTATGTTTCTAAATTTAAAAGTGTTCAAATATTATTAAATGAATTATTATCACTTCATATTAAAGAAGTTATTGTAAGAAGTGATTTTAATAATTTATTATTTAAAGAATTTATTAAAAATAATATGGTTTCACTTTCAATTGAAAATGATATTGATATTTCTAGTGAATTAGAATATATAACAAAAGAAATTGAAGAAGATTCGAAGGAAGCTGTTAATTTATTAATTAATTATTATATTCATACTAAATATCAAAAGCCAGTATTCTTTAAAGTTTTTAAATCATATGTTTCAGAATCTTATTTAAAAATAGATGCATTTACAAAAAGAAATCTTGAGATTACTGAAACATTAAGAATGAAAAATAGAAATGGATCTTTATTATGGCTATTAGATAAGTGTAATACCGCAATGGGTTCACGTATGCTAAATAAATGGCTATCTAAGCCTTTAGTTGATAAGGATTTAATAAATGAAAGATTAGATTTTGTTGAAGCTTTTAATAAATCATTTATTGTAAAAGAAGAAATAAAAGAAATATTTAAAAATGTATATGATTTAGAAAGAATTATATCAAGAATATCTGCTGGTAGTGCTAACGCAAAGGATTTAGTATGGCTAATTAGAAGCTTAAAGGATATACCATCATTAAAGGAATTAATTAAATCTTTAAATATAAAAAATGCATATGAATTATCTAATTTAATAAATCCACATTTAGATTTATATAATTTATTAGTTAATGCATTATTACCAGAACCACCTTTATCAATAAAGGATGGAGATATAATAAAGCCTGGCTTTAATAAAGAATTAGATGATTTACGTGATATTAAAGAAAATGGTAAAAAGTGGATTATCGAATATGAAGCTAAGGAAAGAGAAAGAACAGGTATTAAGAATTTAAAGGTTGGTTACAATAGAGTTACTGGATATTTCATTGAAATAACTAAGGGACAACTTCAAAATTATAGTGATGATTTTGGATATACCAGACGTGCAACATTAACTAATGCAGAAAGATTTATATCTAACGAATTAAAAGAATATGAACAAAAGGTATTATCTGCAGGTGAAAAGATAATTGAATTAGAATATCAAATATTCTTATCATTAAGATTAGAATGTATGAAATATTCTAAATCATTACAGGATTTAGCAGATATTATATCTAAAATAGATGTTTATGTTGCGTTATCTGATATTGCAATTAAATATAATTATGTTAGACCAACATTTAATGATAATAGAGAAGTCTCTATAATTGATGGTAGACATCCTGTATTAGAATCATTGTTAAAAAATGATTATATTGTAAATGATGTAATAATCAATAAATACAATATGATATTAATTACAGGCCCTAATATGAGTGGTAAATCAACTTATATGAGAATGCTTGCATCAATTATTATACTTGCTCAAATTGGATCATTTGTTCCTGCTAAAAGCTGTAATTTAATGATTTTTGATGCAATATATACAAGAATAGGTGCTTCAGATGATTTAGTTTCTGGCCAATCTACATTTATGGTAGAAATGACAGAATGTAATTATGCAATTAAAAATGCAACTAAAAATTCTTTAGTTCTATTTGATGAAATAGGTAGAGGTACTGCAACATACGATGGTATGGCACTTGCAGAATCTATTTTAGAATATTTACATGAAAAGGTTAAGGCAATTACCTTATTCTCGACACATTATCATGAATTAACTGCCTTAGAGGGTAAGCTTTCTAATTTGAAAAATGTTCATGTTGAAGCTAAAGAAACAGAAAATGGCGTTAAATTTATGCATAAGGTTATTGATGGTCCTACGGATAAATCCTATGGTATTAATGTTGCAAGTCTTGCAGGACTTCCAAAATCATTAATAAAAAGAAGTAAGGATATTTTAGAATCATTAGAAGAAAATTCAAATAATAAAAAGAGCCTATCTATAGATTTATTTAATTTTGATGATTATGATAATAAAGAAGAAGTTAAAGTAGAAAGAATTGCTGATAAGATTAAGGAAAGATTAGATTTAGTAGATATTAATCTATTAACTCCTCTTGAAGCACTTAATTTATTATACGAACTTAAGGAAATGGAAAAATAATGGGAAATATTAGATTGATGCCAGAATCACTTATTGGAAAAATTCAAGCCGGTGAGGTTGTTGAAAGACCATCAAGTGTAGTAAAGGAATTAGTTGAAAATTCAATAGATGCTAAAGCTAAAGACATTAAAATATATCTTAGCTTAGGTGGCCTTGAATCAATTAAGATAATTGATGATGGTATCGGAATGGATAAAGATGATGTTGAGGCATCATTTTTACGCCATGCAACATCTAAGATTCATAATGATTATGATTTATTTAGAATAAAAACATTGGGCTTTAGAGGTGAAGCGATTGCCTCTATAAAAGAAGTATCAAAAATGACTATATTATCATCAACTGATGGTAAATTAGGATATGAGGTAATATATAAATATGGTAAAAGAATAAGTGGTGAATCACATCATTCTAATAAGGGAACAACTATTACAGTAGAATCATTATTTTTAAATACTCCCGCAAGATTAAAATATTTAAAAAGTGAAAAGACTGAATTATCTTCTATATTATTTTATATAGAAAGATTAGCTATGGCTCATATTGATATTAGATTTATTGTTTATAATAATGATAAAGAGGTATTTCAAACTTCAGGAAGTAATAATATTTCAAATTTAATTTTTGAAATATATGGAAAGGATGCTTCTAAAAAGATATTAGAAACATCTTATATAATGGATTTTTATAAATGTCATTTAGTATTGATAAAACCTGAAATTTATAGATCTAATAAATTAGAAATTACATTAGTTGTTAATGGTAGATATGTTAAAAACTATAATATTACAAATTCAACAATTGAAGCGTTTGATACATATTTACCAATAGGTAAATCACCTATTGCGATACTTTATTATGATATTGATCCATTATTAGTTGATCCAAATGTTCACCCTAATAAGGTAGAAATTAAAATATCAAATGAAATAGATATATGTAATGAATTAAAGAAAAGAATTAAAAGCTTATTATTAGAATCAACATTAATTCCTGAAAGAAATGTTGATAATTATAATAAAAATATTAAATATGAAAAAATTAATATTTTTGAAGAAATTAATAATAAGCTTGAAGAAAATATAAATTATAATAAAGAAATTAATAATGATAATGATTATAAAATTGATTATAATAAATCATATGTTAATGAAATTCAAGATGAATATATCAAACAAAATAATGAAATAAAAGAAGAGCCTATAGTATTTGAAGAAACTAAAAAGCTTCCTCATTTAGAATATGTAGGTACTTTGTTTGGTACATATTTAATATTTGAAAATAGTGAAGGTATGTATTTAATGGATCAGCATGCCGCAGCTGAAAGATATAATTACGAATATTATTATGAAATATTAAGTAAGCCACACTCTAAAACTGATTTATTAGTTCCTTTCACTATCACATTTTCAAAAAGAGAAAGCTTATTTATTGAAGAAAATATTCTTAAGTTTTCATCAATTGGTTTTGATTTAGATTTAGTTGGTGACAATACTTATGCAATAAGAAGTGTTCCTCTTTGGGCTAAAATAGATAATTTTGATGATATATGCTACGACATATTATCAAAAATGATTGAAGAAAATAACGTTGATATAATGTATTTTAGAGATCATATTGCTAAAATGATTGCCTGCAAGGCATCAATTAAGGCAAATCATAGATTAAATAAAGATGAAATTGATTCACTAATTAAGAATTTAAATACTTGTAAGAATCCATATACATGTCCTCATGGTAGACCTACATTAATTAAATTGACAGTTAGTGAAATAGAAAAGATGTTCGAAAGGATTCAAAAATAAATGAAAAAGGTTATAGTAATCTTAGGACCTACCGCTGTAGGTAAAACTAAAATCTCAATAGAAATAGCTAAGCACTATAACCTTGATATTATTTCTGGTGATAGTGTTTCTATATATAAAGAATTAAATATAGGTAGTGCTAAACCAACTATTAGTGAAATGCAAGGAGTTAAGCATTATTTAATTGATATAAAAGAGCCTAACGAAATGTATTCTGTATGTGATTTTCAAAAGGATAGTAGAAAAATTATAGATAATAATGAATTATCATTAATATCTGGTGGTACAGGCCTTTATATTAAAGCTTGTCTTTGTAATTATGAATTTGAAAATAAAGAAAGAGATAAATCATTTGAAGATAAATATAAAGATTTATCTAATCAAGAACTATATGATTTATTATTAAAGCTTGATAATAACATAGATAAATCAAAGCTTCATCCTAATAATAGAAAAAGAGTATTAAGAGCATTAGAGGTTTATTATGATACTAATAAATCAATTCATGATTTTAATAAAAAGGATGAATATTTATATGATTATTATATTTGTTATTTAAGTATGGATAGAAATAAATTATATGATAGAATAAATAAACGTGTAGATTTAATGATAAAAGATGGTCTAATAGATGAGGTTAAAGCCTTATATGATAAAAAAATATATCCACATGCGATAGGTTATCAGGAATTCATTCCATATTTTCAAGGTAAAATGTCTTTAGAGGATTCAATAGAATTAATTAAAAAGAATACAAGACATTTAGCAAAGAGACAAGAAACTTGGTTTAGAAACCAAATGGATAGTCATTTTTATATTGTGAATGATGATATTAATATAACTATAAATGAAATAATAAATGATATAGATAAATGGAAGGATAAATAATGAGAATCTATTTAATAGGAATGCCTGGAAGTGGTAAATCTACTTTGGGTAAAAAATTAGCAGAAAAATTAAATTATGAATTTATTGATATGGATTTATATATTGAACAAAAAGCGTTGATGTTTATTGATGAAATATTTGATAGATATGGTGAGTCATATTTTAGAGAATTAGAAAAGAATACATTAATTGAATTAAAAGAGCTTGATGATGTTATTATTTCTTGTGGTGGTGGAATAATCAAAAACAAAGATAATAAAAAGCTAATGCCTGGTAAATGTATTTTCTTAAATGTACCTTTGGATATATTAGATGAAAGAATTAAAAATTCAAGTACAGTTAGACCTTTAATGAAAACTAAAACAGTATATGAATTATATAATGAAAGAAAAGATCTATATGATTATTTTAAAGATATTGAAGTATTAAATTGTAATATTGATGATGCGGTCAATAAAATAGTGGAGGAATTACATGATTAAAAAGGTATTGATTATTAATGGACCTAATTTAAATATGTTAGGAAAAAGACCAAAAGAGCATTATGGTCAAATGACATTAGATGAGATTAATGATGAAATTATAAAAGAAAACAATGATGCATTTGAATTAAAATTTTTCCAATCTAATTCAGAAGGAAGAATTGTAACAGAAATACAAATGGCAGTTAATAATTTTGATGCGATTATTATTAATCCAGGAGCTTATACTCATACATCAGTTGCTATAAGAGATGCACTTGAGATATTCCAAGGAATAAAAATAGAAGTACACTTATCTATGGTTGATGATAGAGATGACTTTAGAAAAATAAATTTTGTAAGAGATGTTTGTGATAAATGCTTCCAAGGTAAGAAGGATGGAAGCTATATAGAAGCTATTAAATATTTGAAAAATTGTAAATAATTTGATATAATTTTTTTATATGTATTAATTTTGGAGGAATTTATGGTATCAAGTAATGATTTTAAAAATGGTATGACAATACTATATGAAGGAAATATTTATAAAATTTTAGAATTCATGCATGTTAAGCCTGGTAAGGGTGGTGCATTTGTTAGAACTAAGCTTAGAAATTTAAGAACTGGTTCAATTACAGATGTTACATTTAATGCTGCTGAAAAGGTTCAAAAGGCTGAAATTATTAAGATTTCAATGCAATATTTATATGATACTGGTGATGCATTATGCTTTATGGATAATGAAACTTATGAACAAATTGAAATACCTCATGATTTAGTTGATTATGAAAGAAAGTTCTTAAGAGAAAACACTAATGTAGAAATTGAAAAATATGGTGATGAAATTATCGGTATTAATTTACCAGATAAGGTTACATTAACTATCACTCAATGCGAACCAGCAGTAAAAGGTGATACTAAGACTAATGCATTAAAGGATGCAATTGTTGAAACTGGTTTACTAGTTAAGGTACCTATGTTTATTGAAAATGGTGAAGAAATAATTATTTCTACAATCACTGGTGAATATTCAAGTAGAGCATAATTATAGGAGAGTGTAAGAAGTTGGACGTCCAATCGAAAAGTTTTAGTTTTATTCCATTTCAAGGTTTGACAGGATTTGGAATTACTTTATTAATAATTATGATAATACTAATTGTATTATCAGCATTTTTCTCAATGAGTGAAACTGCCTTTTCATCATCAAGTGATGCCAAACTACGTTTGATGATTGAAGAAAGAAAAGCTGGAAGTAAAAAAGCTTTAGCAATGACAAATAAGTTTGATAAAACATTAATTACATTATTAATTGGAAATAATTTAGTTAATGTTGCACTATCTACGCTTGCTGTATTATTCTTTTCAGAATTAATTAAAAGTGAAAGTGTAGTAAGTGTTGTATCAACTGCTGTAATTACAATTATTTTATTAATTTTTGGTGAAATAGTACCAAAAATTATTGCTAAGCAACATCCAGAGGCTATAGCTACTAAGGTAGCTTGGATTATTTATATTTTAGGAATCATTTTATTACCTTTTGTTTATTTATTTATTGGTATTCAAAAAATGTTTACTAAGAGTAATAAAGAAGAGAATGAGGCTCCTGATGAGGAAGAATTAGGTGTTTTATTAGATAAAATGGAAGATTCTGGCCAAATTGAGCATGATGAGGCAACTACTATTCGTAAGGTTTTTGATCTTAATGATAGATCAGTTGA
>Ga0247610_10005042_pt1 | contig 13974 bp, 23 predicted proteins | sample 174DNAGHGhighgp2_FD_193483 | JGI IMG/M metagenome (GOLD analysis project Ga0247610, IMG submission 193483) | Sheep rumen microbial communities from Palmerston North, Manawatu-Wanganui, New Zealand - 1742 DNA GHGhigh gp2 | ecosystem: Host-associated > Mammals > Digestive system > Stomach > Rumen... | reverse complement strand
CCGGGCCTATAGCGGCCCTTTTCGTGTGTATGTCTGTTTCCCAAAATTTTTTAAAAATTTTTTATTTCTAATGGCTACACCACATTTTGGCTATGGCTACATCACATTCTGGCTATAGCTATACCGCAATATGCTCTAGTTATACTGCAATATGCTATAATTTTCAAATTTTTGCTATATAGGATATTTTACCCCCGCCCGGGCTTATTTTTGAAATATGTCAGGTTTGAAAAATTTTTTAAAAATTTTTTTCTTAATGTGTAATAAAAAACCGGCTTTTTTGAGTCGGTTTTATATATTATAGGATTAGATATAATGTATTATAATACTAGGTCATCTAGTTCTATATAGTCATCTGGTGTGAAGAAGTTATTGATAGCATCTACTATTCTTAATATGAAATTTTTAGATTCTACTTCTGTTCTATTGATTTCTTCTTCAGATGGGCTTTCTCTGGTATTCCATATAGGATTAGACATAATAAGTTCTGACATATTATTATAGTCGTTATAGTTTCTTCTAAAGTCTGCTTCTGATTCCCAGCATCTTACTCTGGCACCTACGTATTTACCCCATGCTCTACCTACGCACCAGCCACCGTCTGCGGAAGGAGTAGATATTTGCCAGCCTCTAGCGGGTTCACCAGAAACTCTGTATTTTGCGATATCGTTTATTTCTATTGGATGTTCGAATCTGAATTGTTTGGAACCATGAGAATTAGTTCTAACAGCGTGTTCAGTTCCTAGTCTGGATCTTATTTCAGCTTCGCTGGAGTTAGTTTCATTTATTAAAATTTCAAAATACATATAATTAATCCTTTATAATACTATATCGTCGAGTTCTATATAGTCTGCGTTTGTATCAGCCCATTCTGGCATTTTTCCATATTCGCAGTAATCGTAGAAAGCTGCACGGATTGCATCTTTATTTGGACCGTTTCCGCCAAGGTCATAGAAGATTGTTCCGTCTTCCATAATTACAGCTGTATGCATGTAATAATCCATATCTAAACCTTGTATTTGAATATATCCTTCTTTTTTGTATTTAACAAAATAACTTTCAGGATTTATGGAAACGATTGTAATATTATGAATACGTGTGAGACAGGCTAATTGCGGATCATCTGGATTTTCTTTAAACCTTTTTATTTGTTCTTCTACCCAGCGGCTTGAACTGTCCTGTCTAAATACGTATTTAATTTTATTGTAAACCATTATTTAAATCCTTATAATACGATGTCGTCTAGTTCTATATAGTCTGAATTTGCCCATTCTGGGATTATATCGTTTTTACAATAGTTTATAATATCGGCTTTATCGATTTCTGAGAAATCTGCCTTTGCGCCGTAGTCGGTGAAAGTTAAACCATCTTCCATTTGGATATAGACGTGGTTCCATGCATCTAAGCAATGAGTTGTATTACTATTATTTACATTAGTGCAGGTAACGAATTCATTTGCATCTACGAATTTGTCAATGGTTAAATCTCTGTATACTACAGTACCTGATATTCTTTGGCCATTTTCAAGGATTCCGTTTTTAATTTTACCGTAATCATTTATTTCTGCGTTTTCAAATTCGCCAGAATTGACTCTATCTATGATATTTTGGAATACATCTGAGTCGCAGTCTGTTTTAATAATATATTTAATTTTATCGTGTTTCATGGTTTTATAATACTATATCGTCGAGTTCAATGTAATCTGTGTCTGTGACAGCCCATTCTGGAATCGCGCCATTTACAACATAATCATAAAAGGCTTTTTGCATTTCACTTTTATTTTCGCCATATTCGCCGAGGTCATAGAAAATAGTTCCGTCGTCCATAATTACGGCTGTATGACTACAATATTCCATATTTAGACTTAATTCATCGTTGTGGGCATCACTGTATTTAATATAAGAACCGATATCGTTTATAAATACAATTTTAATATTATATCGAGATGCAACATTTACTAATGCTGGACTATCTGGATTATCTTTGTAAAATTTTAGACAGTTATCTATCCATTTTTTTCCAGATTGGCCATCTTTTCTAAATACGTATTTAATTTTATCATAAACCATTATTTAAATCCTTACAATACGATATCGTCTAGTTCTATATAGTCACCAGCACCAGATAAATCATCTATGGTATTTTTTATTTCATTCATGAATTCATTAAGGTGTTGGTGTACATCATGAGTATCTTTCATTTCTTTAGAAATGATTGGTTCTGCTGCTTCTTGACCGTCGACGATTACTCTGACGCCGCAGTATTTGCAATAGCCTTTACCAACATACCATTGACAGAGTTCGTGAGGTTGTCTTTCGCCATCTGGTGTAAACTTCCATGTTTCATTTTGTATTTCAATATAGAGTTTATCATGACTATAATCTCTATAATGTAGAATATAGGAGCAAATACCTATATTACGATCATTCATAAGTTCTGATTTTACATAGTCTTTACTATTGTTTGATTCTGTTACGATTAATTTTACATCCATTTTAAATCCTTTTATAATACGATATCATCTAATTCAATATAGTCTGTATTATCAGTATACCATTCTGGAATTGTTCCATATACGCAATATTGATATAAATCATCATCTGATATATCGTTGGTTGTTGATTTTTTGCCTAAATCGAAGAATTCGATACCTTCGTCCATTTGGATATAGAAATGTTGCCAAGCATCGGTTCTATGTGTACAAGTATAACGACCATATTGTGTTGTAAAAACGAGAGGTGAGGAATACTTGATAATATCTACGTCTTTGAACATAACTGTTTCATCAGGTATATCGCTACCATAAACAGGCATGATTTTACCATCACCGTCAATTTCAGCGGTTTCGAAATCACCATTTTTAATTCTTTGAATAAGAGTTTGGACTTTTTCTAAGCTATCATCGCTTTTTATAATATATTTAACTTTAATATGTTCCATTTTAAATCCTTATAATACGATGTCGTCTAGTTCTATATATTCTGTATCATCTGCTGTAATTAACCATTCTGGTTTTGGTGAATTATCATTACTAAATTCTATCCATTTATCCCAAAGCATGCTCATTATGTTTATTAGTTCTTCATCTGACATTTCCTTAACCTGGTTAAAACTGCAAGTGCGTTTCAAAAGGGTGACTTCATCATTAGGAGCAGTTTCACACATCCAGTCAAAAAATCTAGGGTTATAAACAAAACCAGTGTTGTCTACAAATGGTAATAAATTTACCGATTTAGATAAGTCCTTATTAACTATTCCAGAAATCATTGTAAACTCCTATAAAACAATATCGTCAAGTTCTATATAATCAGTATCTTCTGCTGTAATTAGCCATTCTGGTTTTGGCGGAATATCGTTTTCATTATAGTCTTCTTTATATTCTATCCATTTATCCCAGATTTTACTCATTATTGAAATAAGTTCATCTTCTGACATATTATGAATATTCTCTTGAAAACATGTATCATTGAGTTTTTCCCAGAATTCCATGTGTTTAGAATTACAGAATTTTGCTTCCATCCAATCGAAAAAATTTGGGTCATAACAGTAGCCGTTTCCGTGATAAACGAAAGGTAATGAATTTACAGCCTGATCTAATTTTCCATTTAATATTCCACGAATCATAATACAATATCCTCTAATTCTATATAATCGTCTGGAACATCTTCAGTTTCCATATATTCTTTTAGTCTTTCATATTCTTGTGGTTTACCTGGATTATAAAATTCTGTTCCGTCTTCGAACATCATATATAGGAATCTCCAGCTATTGAAGCCGTGGTCTTCTTGATATAGTTCAGATTCACTGTCAGCATCTTTTGGTACAGTTGTAAACCTTGATGAATCCATGTATATAAGTTTTACATCAATGTATAGATAATCGACATCCGTTTGAACTCGATTGACTTCATTTCTGCTATTTCTACGTTCATTATCAAATTCACCAGATTTTATTCGTTCAAGAACTCTACCTGCGTTTTCTTGCGAATAATCATCAGTTTTAAAGAGATATTTAATTACTTTTTTTATCATTTTATACTCTAATTTTATATGTATTATTTATAAGTATAAAAAAGTCAGGAGAAAAATCCTGACTCTTTAAAAAGTTATTTAATATCAATTAACCGAAGATATAGCCGTGCTTTCTGAGGATATCCTTAGCTTCCTTGAGAGAAGGTCTATAGGATTCATCGAAATCGAAGTCATCGTCCATAGAAACATTTTCTTCTTCGGCTGGTTCTTCAGCAATTTGTTCTTCAGCCGGAGTATTAGTTCCGTCGAAGTCAATCTGATCAGCATTACGTTCGAGGTCAGCTTCAACCTGTTCTGCAAAGTCCTGACAAAGAGTACGAGCAGTAGAAAGGTCAAGGCTGGAAGTAGCCGGATTGTCAAGCATCTTGATAATTGTGTTACAGATGGTCTTGATATATTCGCGATCGCCCATAGCGTCGATCTGGTCCTGCATATTACGTGCAGACTGAATTTGTGACATAGAAATATTTGGCATTTTTAAATCTCCTATAATATATTGTTTTATATTATTATTTATAGGATATTATAATACAATATCGTCTAGCTCTATATAATCTGAATCATCTGGGTCTATATGGAATACATTTTTCAAGGTATTTTCCATTTCATCCTGACGAGATACATTAAACCATGTCCACCTAAATATACCATTATCAATATCTGGAACTCCCCAAAACTCTAATCCATCTGTTGTTGGATTTTTCCATATTGCAGCAGGCCAGTTACTAGGATAATCAGGAAATTTTTCTCTAATTAATCTAAAACCTTTATCGGTGAAAAAATAAACCATGTCAGCAGGAGCTGTATCTGGTGCATCTTTGATAATACCTGCACTTAATAATAAATCTATATATTCTTCAACGGTCATAGTACAATATCTTCCAATTCTATATAATCTGTATCATCTGGATCTACATGGAATATATTTTTCAAGGTATTTTCCATTATACCTTGTTCGCTTTCTTTAGTCCATTCCCAGTCACATTCATCTGTTTCGCCTTTTTTAACACCCCAAAACCTTAATGAACCACCATGGATTAATATAGCATTATACCAGCCATCAGGATAATTTGGATATTGGTCACGAATTAACTGCATACCCTTATCAGTAAAGCGATATGGTCTATCTTCATTACTACCGCCTTTCATGATAATTTCATTTTCTAATAATATATCAATATATTCTTCAATCGTCATAGTACAATATCCTCTAATTCTATATAATCTGAATCATCTGAGTCTATATGAAATACATTTTTCAAGGTATTTTCCATTACTTTTTGATTTTCTTCTTTTTCGTAATACCAATTCCAATCGTAAACTTCATTATGTTCAGGATGAATACCCCAAAATGCACCTTCTTCTACTGCACATTTCCAGCCAGTAGGATATCCAGGGAATTTTTCTTCAATCATATTCATTCCCTTTTGAGTAAACAAATATAGCCGTGGATTTATTGGATCACATTCTATAATGCCATAATCAAGTAGTAATTTTTTATATTCTTCAAGTGTCATTAGAACTGGTTCCTATAATTTTTTGCAATATAAACAATTTGATTATAAAATTTTTTGCAGTTTATAGTTGATTTTGGCAGACAGTCTTTAGAATTTTTAAGTAAATAATCTTTCAAATCCATATAGCTTCTAGATCTAGTCATATTAAAGAACGGTGTATAGATAGAACGACAAATACCATAATCAGGTTTTCTAAGTTTGTATTTAGATGGATGTTTTAACACGTCTTCAGTAATTTGACAAGCAAGATTAAAATCAGCTTCTACTTTGGATGCTTCAATATTTTCCTTTGGCAGATTGTCATAGTATTCTTTTTCTTGTTGCTTTTCAAATTCCTTTACGATTTCAGGATGTTCTATGTTGCAGTTATCAACAATTTCTTTATAGAACTCATAAGCTGGAAGATTGTTATAATCTTCTGGGTCTATGAATAATTCGTCATAAACATTGTCGCCTAATTTTTGCATTATGTATTGTGCTAATTCTTCCATATTAAATCCTATTAATCATCATCATCTGGATATGGGAAATCATCTTCATCAGGTAAAGAATGATCTCCTACATCATAATACCATTCTTGTATAACATCTAAATTTACAGGAAGCTGCTCATCTGGTATTTCTTCTTCTACAAATTTGTAAATAAGACCAGCATATTCTTTATCTAGCCATTCTGTAAATGACCAGAGATAATCATGAATTGTATCAGGATCCCAATCATCTACATTACGTCCATCAGATTCATACTCATCGATGGTTTCATTAATTTCATCAATAGCTCTATCAGCAATAACATCATCAAGCCAGTAATCACTAATATCACGGCATATATCAAAATTCTTCATAAAATTATCACTAAGTAAGTCTATGATTCTATTACGCTGCCTATTATCTGTAGATTGCAGTTTTTGTTTATCTTGTAAACGTTTAATTTTTGCCGGATAATCTCTATTTTTATATTCACCAAGTGTCTTTTCCAAATTGGCTTTTACACCCTGTTCTATTTTTGTCTGAATATAATAAATTAGTTCAGATATATCTGTTGTTTCTGGCTCGCTAACTTCTAAAGCTTTATGGCTAGCACTATTATATTGGCATTTAACTTTTTGCCATTTAATTTCATCACTTTCCGGTGTTTTAAAGATATTAAAACCAATAGAAGCGCTTATACTCCAGTTTTCTTTAACATCTTCTCTACGGGATGTTTTACGTCTTAGCATTTCATAGGCAATATAATCCTTGAAAACTTTAATATTGTTTGGAACAAAATTTTTCGAAACGAAAATAGCAATACCTGCTGGATTATATGAACAACGAGTTTCAATAGACCCAAGTGTATTAATACCCTCACGGCTAGAATAATATCTAGTAGACTGAGAAATATATGGGCAGTCAGATGTAGTATAAGTTCTACCTATGTTTACTACAACAGTATATGAATTTGATTTCAAATAATCGATAATAGTTTCTAATTCTTGTCCAAAAGTGTTAAAATCCATATTTAGGCCTTTATAAATTTTGTTATATTATTTATAGTTTTTGCAAAGCCTATATAAAACTATAAATAGATTATAAGACTCATTTAAAGACATTTACTTATGACCTGGAAAGAATATATAGACAATGCAGAAAAAGTCCTCACGGAGCACGAAAACGCGATTAATGAACGTTTAGTAAAGAAGTCCGTGGTAAGAGATGGAAAGAAGATAACTCACTGGGTTAGTACTAAGCCGAATTGTCGAGTTCAATATGATAAGAATCATAATCCAAAAGAACATATAATAACTCCGACCGAACGTAAACGCCGCGAATTGGCACAGAGGCTAAAAGGTAAGGTAAAACGTCAAGGTCAAATGAAAAATATCCAAAAACAGAGACTTAAATCTTTTAAACAGAGAAATATGCTTGGTATTGACTATAATAAAGAAATTCCAGATATAGTCAACAATAGAAAAAAGCAAACAAAAATGAAAAAGGATATAAAGACTGCATTATTAAACAGTTTGAAAGCCCTAAAAAATAAAATAGTTAAGTTTATGAACAGAAAGAAAAAGAAAAAGACGGTTTAATTCCGTCTTTTATTTTCTCTTTAAATAGATTCGGTCTGTATCGATACCTAGTTTTATTCTTCCAGCTAGGAAGCTACAGATTTCATCCATTTCTGCATCTATCGAACCTTCGTTTGCAGCTTCTAAGACTTTGGCATAAGGAATGAATTTAGTTACTCTGGTATTGAATGGAAGTTTCACACCTTCTTTAATTTTGAATATACCATCTACACCAGCATTTTTCAATTCTTCAACTTGTTCATCAGTAAGTTCTTTTACCGGAACGAGGTCATTGTTTATCTTTACAATGAAAGCATTTGTTAACGGCTTCGTGCGATTTAATATATCGTAATGGTCAGCCATCTTTACTTCTTCAGTAGAAGCGTATTGTTCGATAGGTCCCAAGTCATCACCATAAAGTTTAGTAGCCAATGCTGCAGTTCTTTTCCACAATGCACCATGACCTTTATTGTATGACCTTATATTTGGTTGCTCATTATCTGCATAAAGATGAATCATCTCATGTAGTAATGTATTCATCAAGAATTTTTTATTATTCAATAATAGTGGGTTAATCCAGATTTTATTTATTGAACCATTTGTCCAGGACAATCCATGAATTTCTCTATAATCGGTATTCTGTAAAGTCGTGAACATTTTACGGGCTTCAGTTACCTTTACGGTTAACTGACATTTTTTCAATTTTTTACCAAGCTCCTCATAAAAGAAGTCCTGATTAAAAAAATCATAAAATTCTAAGCAGTCTTTTAAGGTATATCGCATACCTTATTTATAGTTTAGTCAGTTTCACTGGATTCTGATAATTCTCTCTCAGTTTTTACCTGTTGAGAAAATTCCGGAGTTTTAATGAAGGCATTTAATTGACCTACGATAGGACCAATGTTGCCAAGAATTATTTTACCGATTGCTCGTTCTTCTGGAGAATCTGTATTAGTTACCAAAAGAGAGATTCGTTTTAATGTGCTTTCTAATTCATCTATTGCTATCATAATTCAATAATATAGTAATATTCTTAAACCTTGTCAACCTGTTCAAAAACTATAAATAATACATGAATGATGAAACCTATCAAAAATTACAGAATTTAATAGCATGGTTATATGATAACAATTATATCGATAATAATGAAATCGGTATGATTATTAATTATACCGATGAAGGTTCTAAATTCATAAAAGACAAACTTGGTGATAAGTGGGATATGAATTGGTGTAATTTTTGTTGTGATGATAGTATATGGCTTCCTTATCCTAATGTATATAATATTGGCGACGAACTTGAAGCCTATGATTGTTGGGATTATGTATATTTTTCACAATGGGCAAATACGCCAAAAGAATATGAACAAAGATTAAATTTGTATATTGAACTTATTGGCGCAGATTTAACTGAGACTGATTATATTGAATTGGAAGATATTGTTTTATAGAGATTAATATGACACCGGAATTAGAAGAAAAAATAAGTCACTTGGTAGAGATTCTTTATCAAAATGAGTATATTGATGATGCTCATTATAATACAAGGAAAATTGATTGGACTGATAAAGGCGAAGCTTTTATGAAAGAAAAATTTGGTCAATTATGGAGAACAGCATGGCCGAATTTTTCACAGCCTGAAAAAATTTGGCTTCCATATGTAAACATAAAAACTGTTATGCCTAACGCTTTTAATGATAATGTTCATTTAGATGCACGCAATTATTGGGAGTATTCTCGTTTTGAGCGATGGAATGAAGGTGATGATAAAAGACTTGATATGTATTTAGAGTATTTAGAATTAAACGAAGTTGATTATATAGAATTGGATGATCTTATACTTTAAAGGAAAAGTTTATGAATGATGAAGCCCGCCAAAAAATTAGCGATTTATTAAATTGGATGTATGAACGCCATTATATTACAAGTAATAATATAAATGATAATGTTAATTTTACACCACTTGGTTCAAGATTTATGGCTGATACATTTGGTGAAAATTGGGATATAGGTTACTGGACTAATCTTGGTGATAAAACTTCTTTATGGCTTCCATATCCAGGATTTAAACATTGGGATTATATATGGTATGGAGATTGGGAAAATCATGCAGAAGAATATAATAGCAGATTAGAATTATTTATTAATGCTATTAATGCAGATATTCTTGTTAGTGATGATTATATTGAACTTGATGATATAGTATTATAAGGTATTGTTATGGATGAAGAAATACAGCAAAAAGTAGCTAATCTAACCAATGCATTATATGAGGCTGGCTATCTTGACAAAAATAACTTTACTGAAGATAAAGTTTATTGGTCAGATGAAGGTCAAGCTTTTATGAAAGAGAAATTTGGTGATTTGTGGAGTACTTATTGGCCGAATTATTCTCATCCCGATAGAGTTTGGCTTCCATATCCAAATATAGAACAAGCTATGGAAAAAATTAAACAAGGAATTACTATTGATTCACCACGTGATTATTGGGAATATGTAAATTTTAAGGCAACTGAATGGGAATATGATAAAGGTGATCAGCGATATGATTTATTATTAAAAATATTAGGATTAAATGACATTGATTATATAGAATTGGATGACCTTGTACTTTAATGGAAACTTATGAACTTTAAGACTTATTGTAATATCTTTGAAAGCCCAGACTTTACTCCGTATGATAAGCAGAGATTAAATTATCATCAGACTAACGTGGCTCAGCATCGACCAAAACATGTTGATTTTGCTGATCCTGAAATTTACGATGATAGAGAAGGTATTAAGTGGCTTGATATTAGAAAGAGAGATGATAGAACTCTTATTTCTGCTGCACTCGATGGATATATTGATGGCGCAAAAGCTTCATTGAAAAAATATAATGATGAAAAGAGTAAGCCAGTAATTGCAGACGCTGATACTTATCTTAATACCAATAATGAGGAATCTTTAAAGACATTATATAAGAAATATAAAAATATAGTTGATATGGTTTTAAACTTCTTGAAGAAATATATGCACGGAACTACAACAGTTTATCGTGGCTTTAATATTTCTGAAGAAGATTATATTGATTTAAAGAGAAAACACAATATAAAGATTGAAAGAGATATTGTAAACGTTCTCGATAACCGTTCTAAGGAATTTAATTCGTTTAGTGTTTCTCCATTCGTTGCAATAGAATTCGCAAATAGAACTTATGAAGGAAAGCCGATTGTAATTTCCGCTGACGTAGAACCAAACGATATTAACTTTGCATTTACTGCATATCTTCTTGGTAGGCATCGTGGCTTAGGTGAATTTGAATTGAATATTAACAATTTAAAAGAATTGAAAAATGTTCATCTTGTTCATGATTATGAAGCAGAAGGAAAACGTTATTTAAACAAGCTTGAACCAGAATCTGAATTGCAATCTCGTCTTGATAGTGGTGAAGCAATGGAAAGTGTATTTGATTCAGTCAAGCTATTACATGAATACGACGGTGATTATTATAAGTGTCTTAAAGATTGTGGAACTATTATTGTAAAGGATAGAAATATTATTGTTCCTCGTTGTAGAGACGTTAATTATATTGGTGATGGTGTATTCTGTATAACAAAGCTTGGTGTTGAAGGTTATATGCTTTATAATTCCAAGACTAAGCGTTCTAGCGATATTTATTCAAGAATATACAGTAGAGCAATGAATCCAGATGATAAAGCAGTTATTGCAAGAAAAGACGTAAACTCCTGTGTTTTATTGAGCAAAGTAAATTGTCAGCCACTAATTGGTATTGACCTTAAAGCTATTGAAAGATTACCAGGAGCTACTTGGTATGGAACAAAATCCATTTGGCATTCTGTTGAATTTTATTTAGTAACATTGAAAAATGGAAAGAAAACCATAGTCAATGGAATGGGTAGAGCAATAATAAGATATGCTAATATCTATTTTGATAACATCAAAATTAATAGTGCTGATAAGCTAACCTTTATAGGAAAGCAAGGTGATAAGACGATAAATTTTGTTGTTAAAAACGGAACTGCAATTCAATCATTATAAAAAAATCCCGGTATTAATTACCGGGTTTTTTATTAGCAGAAGAATGATTCTAGTTCAGATTTTTCAAGTTCTAGTGATTTACCTTTCTTCAACCAACCGTTAATCGTATACATTGCCTCGAACAGTGCACAGAATGATTTTCTAAACATTGTTTCATGGTCAATTTCGAATAAGTCATTAAACTCTGCTGGCCATGCATCGAGGAATGCAATAAATTCAATCGGTTTTATACCAGGTTTTCCGACTTCCCTATACTTAAATTCGTTATTGGGTTTTACATAGATATATTTCATCTTTGTATTGTTATTAATCGGGTTAAGCTTGAATCTCTTCTTTGCTACAACATAGTTATATGTTAATGCAGCTTTTGCACCGAAGATAACCGCTGTATTATCGCCCTTGTCGAATTCCAAACCATTCTTGACATAGTAATCAATCGGGAATGGAATATATTTCTTATAGTTCGAAATACCGATAACTGCTGAGATAACGTTAATATCAGAATGTCTGTATTCATCATATGTATTTCTAATGAATTCGTCAGCCTTATCCTTAGACATACCAGCACAGATATCGAATGCGAGCTTTTCAGATGCAACCTTACAGAAGTCAGGCATTGTGGATTTCTTAATAGGAACACCCATGATCTTATGCTTCGGTCCTTCAGGATGCTTAATCATCGACTTAGGTAATTCAGCGATTTCTTCAGGACTTAATGCTTCAAGGTCAATAGATTCCAATGGGAATAATGCCTTTTCACTATCAACAACAGAACCGATATAAAGCTTCTTTGCGAAACAGAACATGTTTGTAAAGATGTTTTCTCTGTTAAACTTAATTAACTGATTAACATTGGATTTCTTTGCTCTACGGTCAAGAACTTCGTTAAAGAAATCTTGGAACATATTTTCTGCATGCTTAAAGAAATCTCTATATTCATCTGCAACTGACTTATTATACATCATGATTTCATGATTCTTTCTGTGCATTTCTGCTAAGTCAGCATCAGTCATTCCATCAACTGGATGAAGTAATGGCTTCGTCTTTCTATTCGAATAAATACCTTCTTCAATAAGTCTTTCTCTTATTTCGTGAATACAGATATAAGCAGAGTCAGTATCATTATGGACGATTGCTGATTCTCTATTCTTAAGCTGTAACGGTGTCTTATTCTTTAATGTGATACCATAATACTTTTCGATATCCTTAATCATCTTTGTAGATGTATAATAAGCATTACCATAACGAGATAACCAGTCTCTAAGAGTTACACGAGCACAACGACAAATACATCTTGCAACATCTGGGTCATAAAGGTGGAATGTCGGAGCAAGAGAAACACCATAAACAGAGTTAATAATGAGCTTTTTCGTCATCTGTCTATTGTGACACAATGCCGCAAGTTCCATATCACCTGCATCGATAGCTGCTTCTTCCTTATCTTTCCAAATCTTTCTTTCACCAAATACTTGCTTAACAATACTTGGAAGAATTGCATCATCAGTTCTTAAGAAACCAACTTCGTTAACGTCAGTAAGAATAACCTTTCCAGAGAGAACGTCTGCAGCCGATGGATGAATAACCTTAACTTCAGGAGAAAGGTTGAACATCATAATATGGTGAGGATATGATGAAGTAATATCAAATGACATACAATCATCGTATCTTCCTGGGAAGTCATAACAATAACCTGCTTTTGTTTGGAATTTAGGGAATGGATGTGGCCATAACTTAAATTCATCATAAGCAGCAGTAAATAACTGTGCTGTTGTTCTTCTTACACCTTTAATTGTTTTTGGTTTCCAGAATTCAGAAATATCTGCACGAGAATTTTCGATTTCAATATCAGGATTTTCACTGTGATGAATTCGATTTAACAATAAGAACTTCTTAAATTCCTTATTGTCATTTTCCCATTCTGTGTTTTGATAGTAAGTAGAACCATCTGGTAACTTAATTTTATAACAACCTTCCTTAGCCCACCAGTCATCATGAGATTTCTTCTTATCATTAAGGACTTGTCCTTTATTATGCAAGAATTTAAGAATGTAACCAGTAGTAGTCGGAACTTTATTTGAAACTCTATCAAGCGTTACAATACAGTTGAAAGCATATTCGATTAATAACGGGAAGAGCTTATTCTTTTCTTCGATTCTAACAGGTAATAATACGTCCTTTCTGTTATACTGTGCGAATCTGTCCCATTCATATTTGTAAGTCTCGTTAATTGAACCACTATATTCAAGCTTTGTATCTTTAAGTTCGAAATTAGAAACATAGTTCAAAGAATAAGAAGGCATTGGTGGATGATTACCAAATGTCTTATAGACTTCCATGTA
>Ga0247610_10005041_pt1 | contig 13975 bp, 6 predicted proteins | sample 174DNAGHGhighgp2_FD_193483 | JGI IMG/M metagenome (GOLD analysis project Ga0247610, IMG submission 193483) | Sheep rumen microbial communities from Palmerston North, Manawatu-Wanganui, New Zealand - 1742 DNA GHGhigh gp2 | ecosystem: Host-associated > Mammals > Digestive system > Stomach > Rumen ... | reverse complement strand
TATTAAGTTCTTTAGTACCAAGTCTTCCTTTTTTAGTTGGTGTTAATACTTGGATGCTTTCAAAGAAATCAAAATCCCCATATTTTTTAAGTCTATCTTTTGAAAGACTTAAAACAAGATCTACTACCTTATCTTGATTTGATTCATTTACATAGAAGAAATCTTTTTCTACATCTTCACTACTTGTTTTATTATCTATAAAGTTTATACCTTTATTTACGTTATGGGCATTTACTATTATTTGACTCCTAGCTGCCTGTCTGAAGATTTTATTTAATTGAACAGTAGGAAATTCATCCGAGTCGATTAAGTCCTTTAAAATGTTTCCTGGGCCCACTGAAGGTAATTGATTTGGATCTCCTACAAGTACAACTTTAGTTCCCAAATAAATTGCTTTCATAAGATAGTTCATGATAAATACATCAACCATACTCATCTCATCTACAACAATTACATCAGCATCTACTGGAGCTACTTTTTCATCAATACTAGCTAGTCTATCTTCATCAAATTTTCCAATTTCTAATAGTCTATGTATTGTTGATGCGTCTTCTCCTGTCATCTCAGTCATTCTTTTTGCTGCTCTTCCTGTTGGAGCACAAAGAACTACTTTTTTGCCACGTGATTTATATAAATCGATTACACATTTTATAATTGTGGTTTTTCCAGTACCAGGTCCACCAGTTATAATACATACATTAGATTCATTTATTTGTTTTATTGCTTCAAACTGTTTATCTGAAAGTTCAATATCTATTCTTTCTTCACTTTTCTTTATTTCCTTATTGAAGTTATCTATAAATTTTAAATTTGAAAAGTCTCTTAGTGCAACAAGCTTAGTTGCTATGTTCTTCTCTGCCCTATATAGTGGTTCTAGAAATACCCATTCTACATCATCTTCTTCAACAATATGAACTACATCTTTGACTTCTAGATTTTTTAGATTATCTAATACATTTTCCTCATCTACTTCCAATTTTGCAGAAACAAATCCTACTAGATTTTGTTTTTCCACACATGTATTTCCATTATTGCTTGATACTATTAAAGCGTATCTAATGCCGCTTTTTATTCTATAGTCACTATCCATAGGAATACCAATTTGCATTGCTATTCTATCTATAGCATTAAAGTCAACTCCATAAACTAAATCTACTAATATATATGGATTTTCTTCTATCTTTTCTACTGCATCTGAACCTAGAGCATCATAAACTTTTTTGCTGTTGTTGGCACCTATTCCAAACTTTTCTAAGAAGCTTACTATTTGCCATACTTCCCATTTTTCATTAAATTCTTCACCTATTTCATAAGCTCTATCTTTTGAAATGCCTTTTATTTCTGAAAGTCTTAGTGGTTCAAATTTGAATATTGATAAGGTTTCTTCTCCAAACTTATCTATAATTTTTCTTGCAGTTGCAGGGCCTATCCCTTTGATAGTTCCACTTGCAAGATACTTTTCTAAAGCTTGGGCATTTTGTGGCATTAATTTTTCAAAAGAGTCAATTTTAAATTGTTCACCATATTCTTGATGAACAACCATTTTACCTTGCAATTCTAGACTATCACCTATGGCAACAAAAGGAAGATATCCAACTACTGTTATAATATTTTCTTCCTCTTCTGTTCTAAAGACTGCTATTGTATAACTATTTGATTCATTTTGATATATAAAATCTTCTACTGTGCCTCGTAATCCCAAGTCTTTTCTCCACTTCAAAAAAATAAAAATATTTGCAAATAAAGCAAATATATGTTTGTACTATAATATCATTTATATCTTATTTGTGCAAGAAAAATAAAGTAAAAAAAACATCTCTATTTATATAGAGATGTTTTTTATTTTATTCTCTTTCACTATCATCTACTGTACGTCTATGTCTTCTTCCTGATGGAGATTTTCTTTCAGTATCTTTATTCTTTCTATCTTCATCTTCTTCATATCTCTCATCAAATACTGAGCTCTTTCCGACTCTACTACCATCGACTATAGGTTCATTCTTAACACCTTTATTGATAGGTTCTAAGTTCTTAGTTACTTCTAATTCTTTAGCATATTTTGATTCGCCATTACGAATTCTATAAACTAAGTTACTTACAGCCATAGATACTGTTGTTGAGAAGTTTATTGCTGCTCTTACAGGTGCTGCAACTCCATCATAATCTGAATCGAAGAATCTTCTTGCCATGTAGTCCATTCTATGTTGTTTTTCGTTTCTATATAGGTCTCTTTCTGTTTCAAGTGCTATTGATTGCTTTGTATCACCATAGATTTCTCTTTCTCTTCTCTCTTCTTCTTGAACTTTTTCTGTTTCTTCAATATCTTCTTCTTTTATTTCAACTTTTGGAATTTCTAATTTTTCTATAGCGATTTCTTGAACTTCAATATTTCTTTCTCTACTTAATTCCATAGCATTGCGTATTATTCTTAAGTTGCCTTCTCTTCTTGCAAAATTAAGTTTTAATTCTTCTAGTTCAGTTGTAATATCGGCAATTTCTTTATCAAAATCAGTTGTATTTACTGGTTTTTCTACTGGAACTTCTACTTCTTCTTCGTATTCAACTACCTTTTCAACTTCTTCAGTTAAATTTGGATTAACTCCATATTCACTAAGTCTTTTAGCTAATTCTCTTTGTCTTTCATGGAATTCTCTTGGAAGTTTGTTTGCTCTATGTGAGAATGTCATAACATCCTTGTTTCTATACTCAGTAACTAAAGCTTCAACTTCTGCTTCTCTAGCTGCTTGAATTACTTCTTCAGAATCTATTGTAATACCATCAATTTTTGCTCTTAATTCTTGCATTCTTTGGAAGCGTCCAGGACCAATATGATTTGCTCTATGTGAAAATGTTAAAGCTTCCATATTCTCTAATGCACTTCTAAGTTCAGCTTTAACCATCTCAACTCTTTCTTCATTTAAGAACTCTGGTGATGGGTCTATAGCCTTTGGTTCTTGATGTTTATATACAATATCTGTAACTGTTTTTGTTTTTCTTACTTTCTTCTTTTCAACTTGTTTTGAAGTTTTTAATGCTTCATCTCTTCTTAATTGTAGTTTGAATCTTTTTGACTCTAACTCTTTGATTCTCTTATCATCATTTGCTTGTTTTTCTTCTTCAGGTCCCAAAAGCTTACCTGTCATATCTGAGATTATATCTTGACGAGAATTTACTTCATTAACAAGTTCATTTAATTTTCTAGAATACTCTACTTTTTTATCTTGTGGAAGATCGTTTTCTGTAATAGTTTTTCTAATATTCTCTATTTCTTTTCTCAAAGCTTTATTCTTATATATTAAATCCACTAAAGTAGGAATAGTATATTCTTCAGGAGCTATAACAGCTTTTTTCTTCTTAGCTTCCTCTTCTAATTTTTTCTTCTCTTCTTCTAGTCTTTGCTTTTCTGCTTCAGCTTTAGCTTTTGCTATTGCTCTTTGCTTAGCTTCAATCTCTTTTCTAATTCTTTCTTGCTCTCTCTTACGTCTTTCCTCTTCTTGTTTTCTTCTTTCTTCTTGTTGTCTTTGAATATCAGTTTGCTTTTGTTTTAATTTTTGTTCATATCTTTCTCTTGGATTTAACATTCTCTTTAATGCTCTTGCAAAAGAAGCATGTAATGATGGTCTATCATAACTATGTGGTTCTGTTGTAACTCCTCTTGAGAATGTTCTTCTATGATCTCTTGCAAATGTTTGATAATCAAGAAGCGCATAATTATTTTGGGTTTCTTCTCCAGGTTGTATTGTTGGACCTGTGTGAGCTTCCCAAGTTAGGTCTGCTAAGTATTGTCTTTTTACTCCGTCACTACCTTTTAATGTTACTAGGTTCCATGCATGGTATCCATGTTTATCTGGATCATCAAATACGTCACCTCTTATGTATCTTGCATCAATTCCAACTAAGGCAAGTGCGTTTCTTAAAGTCTCTGCAAATCCAGCACATACACAAGTACCATTTCTTAATCCATTTACTAAGTTTCTACAATTATTTACTTGTTTATTTGAATATCTTAGTTCATCAGTTGTATCATGTTTTATTGCTCTATGATCATAAACCATAGCATGTTTTAATCTTGTATATACTGTTGTAAATTTATCTATATCTGGTTCTTCTGGATCGATACCTGCTACAACTTCGTCTAAGATTCCTCTTGCTACTTCATATTCTACTAATGAATATGGATATCTTTGATTGTCAGATAAATCTGCTCCAACCATTCTGATATCTTTAATCTTCATGTGTGATGTAATTTCTCTTAATGTTTCTACTGAAAGTTCACTAGCATTTTCTATTTTAATTGAAACATCGATAGGTAAAACTCTATCATGTTTCATCAAATACTTGATTTCCTCTACTGATAAAAGAAGTGTTCCTCCTTTATATTCATCGCTTGTAAAATCAATATCATCTAAATCTGAAATATCATCAAGTTCAAAAGCATTTAGTGTTATTCCTGCTTCTCTTACTCTTTTAGCATCAGATATTGAATATGGTATTAATGGATTTGTTGCTAAATGTATAAGTGTGTTTGATCTTGTTCCATATCTTTTATTTTGAGTTGCTGAATATTCATCTGTTATGCTTTGATATGTGAAAGGTGAAAAATCAGATTGTGATCTATTTGCGAAATATGCATCAATTTTTGAGTTTCCATCGAATCCTACGTATGTTAAAGGATTTGATGTTTTAAATCTATATAATCTTTGAAAATCTGCTACATCTAAATCATTATTTCCAACCCATAATTCTGCTAGTTTTCCTTCAAAGAATTCTAATCCACTTAAATTTGTCATGTTACATGAATTAATGTTAATTATTACCAATGAGTCAGTCTGAATTGATGATAGAATTGGTCTGTCTCCTACTGCTACTCTATCTAGATTAAATGTATGAACATTTCCAGAGGTTCTTACGAAATCTAACATTTCTTCGAATTCTCTATCTAATGTAGTTCTGTTATTGATTTCAAACTCTGTAATGTTTTCTAATCCACTGATTTGTGAAAAGCCTACCTCACCATCACCAGAAATTGTAAGTCCTGTTAAGTTTGTTCCTGAAAAGTCACAAGATGCAAGATCTAAACCTTCAGCTCCAAATCTCTTAACATTATTTGAAATGTTTGCTTTATTAATACTTACTTTTGCTCTTCCAGGTCCTGTATACCTATATGCAACTTTAACTTCGTCTTTTCCTCTACCATATGTTGATAGATTTAAAGATTGTAATTCTGATTCAAGTGGTGTTTCAACAGCTAACTCTTCTATTAAGTTAAAGCGTGGTTCGTTTCTTCTTAAATCTGCAATGTGGTCTACTAGTTCTTGCATATTTGTTACTGTATTACCCGCATTTATAATTCTAACATGTCTTAAAAGTTTAGGAAAATCATATGCAATTGCTGAAATATCATCTAATAAGTCTTGAGAAACTGGTCCATCTAATCTTATCGTTAAGTGGTTTACAAGTTTGTCAGAAATATTAGGTGTTAAAACATCAACTTTTAATTCTTTTCTTAATTCTTTACTTTTTAAATTGACATTCATACTTTTTTACTCCTACATTCTATCATCCAAATATTTTTCTGTGTTTTCCTCATGTGTGAATATTGCTCCTGCTGGAACTTTTGGTTCTTCGATTAGCATTCCATCTGATCCGTATACCTTTGTTCCATCGAAATCAATTCTTCTTGCTTTTTCTGATGTAATAGGTCTATAGTTATCTATTTCTGAATTTTGTACTACCAATAATTCTGTATCTGCTATATCTAGTCCGTCAAAATCTAATTTTGTATTATAAAACTTAAGCATTCTTGCTTTAGGATATGAAATTCCGTATGCATTCTCAGGACGATCTATGATAAATTCATCTAATGTACTTGGAAGAAGCATATCTTCTACTTCTGAAAATTCACACGCAATTAATTGAAGAGTATCTAAGTTCTTATACTCTCCTATTGTTTTCTTAAGATCTGGAGAAATTTCAAAGCCAACTAATGTAAGTGATTTTAATCCTTTGAATAGTTTTAATTCTGCTATGTCAATATCTGTTCTTGTTTGTCCATCAGCTTTAAATCTTCTTAGTTCTAATTCTTCAAGATTTTCGATATCTTCATCTGTTACTTCTGCATAGTCATACTTTGATGTTTTAAGACGTATCATTGTCTTTAATTCTTCACTCTTAATAGTATCTTTAATCATAATAAAATTCCTTTCCAAAAAAGCAATTATATTGTTTAAATTATAGCACAAAATCGCAATTATTTCAACGTTTTATGTAAATTTTAAATATAGAAATCCATTCTATCAATATTATTATATTTTTTTACCATTCAAAATACAATTAAATTGTAATTACATTTATGTATCAACTTCTTTAAATTCCACAAAAAAAGCACTTTTTGCTAAAGTGCTTTTTACTATCTTATCCAAATATTCCTTTTTTTCTAATTGGTGGCTGTTCGTTCATTGTCTTAGCAAGTTCTGTAATTAAGTCCCTTTGCTCTTTTGTTAGTTTCTTTGGAACTTGAACTATAACTGTGAATACGAAATCTCCTCTCCAATTTCCATTTAAGGATTTGAAACCTTTATTCTTAATTGTGAATTTTGTACCTGTTTGTGTACCTTCTGGAATTCTATATTTTTCCTTTGTTCCATCAACCATTGGTATTTCTATTTCAGTTCCTAAAGTTGCTCCTGTAAATGTAATTGGTACATCACATAAAACATGTTCTGCTTTTCTTGAATAAATTGGATGTTTCTTTATATGAACAACAACATATAGGTCTCCATTTGGTCCACCATTTGAACCAACTTCTCCCTCACCTTTATATACTATTGCTCTTCCATCATCAATTCCTTCAGGTATTTTGATTTTTAATTTCTTAAGCTTCTTTACAATACCTTTTCCATGACATGTTTGGCAAGGTTCTTTAATAACTTTTCCAGATCCACCACATGTTTGACAAACCTTTGTTGTAGCCATTTGTCCAAATGGAGTTGTAACCACTTGTTGAACCTTTCCTGAACCATTACATACAGCACATTTTTCTGCACTTGTTCCAGGTTTTGCTCCACTACCTCCACAGGCTGTACATTTTTCATTTCTATTTATACTGATTTCTTTCTCACATCCTAAATATGCTTCTTCAAATGTGATATCTAAGTTGAATTTTAAATCAGCACCTTTTCTTACACTATTTTTTGTTCTAGATCTTGTTGATCCTGTGAAGAATGAAGAGAATATATCTCCTAAATCTCCAAAGTCAGAAAAATCTGTGAATCCTCCAAATCCATCAAATCCTGATCCATATGAATAGTATCCGCCACCTTGGCCTCCGCCATATCCTTGTTGTGGTCCATTAAATCCAAATTGATCATACATTTGTCTTTTTTGCTTATCTGAAAGAGTTTCATATGCTTCATTTACTTCCTTAAACTTTCTTTCAGCTTCTTCTTTATTGTCTGGATTTGCATCAGGATGATATTTCTTTGCTAATTTTCTAAATGCTTTTTTTAGTTCTTCGTCTGTCGCGTTTTTATTTACGCCAAGGACTTCGTAATAATCACGTTTATTCTCTGCCATTTTAAGTTAAATATCTCCCTTCAATAATACTTCTTGTGATAGCTATATAGAGGCCAGACATATTCTGACCTCTCTTATAACCATCATAACTTATTAGTTATTGTCATCGTCGCTTTCAACTTCTCCAGTTACTGTTCCTTCTTTAGCTTCTCCATCATCTGGTCTTGTATAAGCATCTGGATCAACTTGTCCTGTAGCTCCTTGTTGTTTGTATAATTTTTCTGATAATTCGTAGAATACTTTTGTTAATTTATCTGTAGCTTCTTTAATAGCTTCACTGCTTGATCCTTCAAGAGCTTTCTTAACATTTTCGATTTCAGTTTCAACTTTAGCTTTTTCTTCTCCGCTAATCTTGTCACCTAATTCATCTAATGTTTTTTGGCTGCTATAAATTAAGCTTTCAGCATTATTTCTTGTTTCAACTTCTTCTTTTCTCTTCTTATCTTCAGCAGCATGTGCTTCAGCATCTTTGATAGCTTCGTTGATATCATCTTCAGAAAGATTTGTGCTAGCTGTAATAGAAACTTTTTGCTCATTTCCAGTAGCTTGGTCTTTAGCTGATACGTGAACGATACCGTTAGCATCTATATCAAATGTAACTTCGATTTGAGGAACTCCTCTTGGTGCTGGTGGGATTCCTGTTAATTGGAACCTTCCAAGTGTTTTGTTGTATGCTGCCATTTCTCTTTCACCTTGTAGAACGTGTACTTCAACAGAAGTTTGTCCGTCACCAGCTGTAGAGAATACTTGAGATTTCTTTGTAGGGATTGTTGTATTTCTTTCGATTAATTTTGTAAATACACCACCGAATGTTTCAATACCTAATGAAAGTGGAGTTACGTCTAATAATACTAAGTCTTTAACATCACCAGATAATACACCACCTTGGATAGCTGCACCTATAGCAACACATTCGTCTGGGTTGATACCTTTATCAGCTTCTTTTCCTGTTATTTTCTTAACCATTTCTTGAACGCATGGAATTCTTGTTGAACCACCAACTAATAATACTTTGTGAATATCGTTAGCTGTAATTCCAGCATCTTTCATAGCTTGTTCAACTGGTGTTCTTGTTTGTTCAACTAAATCTGATATTAATTCTTCAAATTTAGCTCTTGTTAAACTAATGTCTAAGTGTTTTGGTCCAGTTGCATCAGCTGTGATGAATGGAAGGTTGATTTGTGTTTGTTGCATTCCTGAAAGCTCTATTTTAGCTTTTTCAGCTGCTTCTTTTAGTCTTTGCATAGCCATTTTGTCTTTCTTTAAATCAATTCCTTCTGATTTTTTGAATTCATCTACTAAATAATTCATAATAGCATCATCGAAATCATCACCACCTAAGTGTGTATTACCATTTGTAGATAATACTTCGAATACACCATCACCGATATCAAGAATTGATACGTCGAATGTACCACCACCTAAGTCATAGATCATGATTTTTTGATCTGTTTCTTCTTTATCCATACCATAAGCTAAAGCTGCAGCTGTTGGTTCGTTGATAATTCTTAGAACTTCAAGACCAGCGATTTTACCAGCATCTTTTGTTGCTTGTCTTTGGCTATCGCTAAAGTAAGCTGGAACTGTGATAACAGCTTGTGTAACTGTTGTTCCTAAATAGCTTTCAGCATCGCTTTTTAATTTTTGAAGAATCATTGCTGAAATCTCTTGTGGAGAGAATTCATCTCCTTCAATTTTAACTTTTTCGTTTGTTCCCATTTTTCTCTTAATAGAAATAACTGTGTTGTCTGGATTTGTAACAGCTTGTCTTTTAGCTATTTGTCCAACTAATCTTTCTCCGTTTTTTGAAAAAGCAACTACAGATGGGGTTGTTCTGTTTCCTTCAGCGTTAGGAATTACAACAGCTTCTCCACCTTCCATAACAGAAACGCATGAGTTTGTTGTTCCTAAGTCAATACCTATAATTTTTCCCATTTGAAATTTCCTCCTATATTACAATTAAAATTTATATTCTTAATTAATATTATTTTCTTCTTATGTATATATATGTAAATAAATATTATAGACTAATTTGCTACTATAACCATTGAATGTCTTACGACTTTATTTCCAATCTTATAGCCTTTTCTATATTCTTGAACAATTTCTTGTTCACCTTTTGTTTCATCTTGAATGTGGCTTACTGCCTCATGGAATTCAGGATCAAATCTTTTTCCAACTGTTTCAATTTCTTCAAGTCCTAAACTCTTTAATGCTTCTTGAAATTGTCTTGCAACTAATGCTACACCATCTTGATACTGTGTATCTTCTGTTTTAGCAGAAACTGCTTTTTCTAAGTTATCCATTATTGGAAGCATTGTTGTTACAACGTCTCCAGTAATCATTCCATATATTGATTCTCTTTCCTTAGCACTTCTTTTCTTATAGTTTTCAAACTCAGCAAGAAGTCTTTTATATCTATCATTTAACTCATCATATTCTGAAGCAAGTACTGTCTCTGGATTTGTTTCATCAACTACTTTTGGCTCTTCAGCGTTGTTCGTTAAATCATCGATATTTTCATCTTTCATTTTTTCGTTATTCTCGTCCAATGCAATTCATTTCCTTTCTCTAAAATTTCCCATTTTTGAAGTCTTCATTTAGCTTTTTACTAATGTACTTCATTACTGAAATAACTTTTGAGTAGTCCATTCTTGTTGGTCCAATTATACCTATTGTTCCGATATCTTTACCTTCTAGCAAATGATTGAATGTTACTATACTAAAGTTTTTAAGTTCTTCTTTTTCTGTTTCATCACCAATATAAATATTGATGTTATCAGCAACACCTGTATTTAAAACATCTGCAACTAAGTCTTTAGCGTCTAATACATTTAAGAAATCTTTTGCCATATCTGTTTTCTTAAATTCAGGCATATCTACCATACTATTTTCCCCTTCAAGGAATACTTGTTGGGATTCTTGTATTAATTTATTAATTTCTTCAATAACTTTCTTAATTATATTAACACCAGTTTTCATTTCTGTCATAATATAATCTTCTATTGATTCATCTAAAGTAGAAAGTGGTTTTCCTACTAGCTTATGTCTGAAGATATATGTTAAATCTTCTACTTGACTTTGATCAATATCTTCATCAAACTTAATTATTGATTCTCTTATTATTCCTGAATCAGTCATTATAACTGCCATTAGAACTCTAGTTCCAAGAAGAATAAATTTTATATCAATAATTTCATGAGTTTGAACATCTGGTGATACAGCTATCGTTGTATAATGAGTAATCTCTGATAATGTTGTTGTAGCTATTTTTGTAAGTTCTTCAAGAGAATTTACTTTTGTCTCTAACCTATCACGAATTAGTTCAATTTCTTTTTTAGTAAGTTTATCTTCGTGAATAAGTTCATCAACGTAATATCTGTATCCTTTTTGTGAAGGTACACGTCCTGCTGAAGTATGTGGTTTTTCGATATAACCAATCTTCTCTAGTTCTGCCATGTCGTTTCTTATTGTAGCACTACTACAATCTAACATTTTTACTAAGTTTCCAGAACTAACTGGCTCTGCTGTGTTAATGTACTCTTCAATTATGGCTTGTAGGATTCGTTTTTTTCTTTTATCTAAATCTTCTGACATCACTACACCTCTTTTAGCAAACTTGTTGTTCGACTGCTAATATAATATATCTTCGTATCTAGTTTGTCAATACTTTTAACGCTTTTTTTTAAGATATTTTAGAACACAAAAAATCCTTGATAAACGTTTGTTTATCAAGGATTTAAAAGCTTTTTAAGCATTTAGTGTGAAGTTATATTCCATTCTGTTCCACCGTCTACAAAATTAAATTTACTTCTATCAATAGTAACGATTGGTCTTAATCTTAATCCATATCCATCTGTTCCAAGTGTACTACCTGTTACGCCTGTTTGATTGTTAGTTGATGAAAGCACATATTGCGTTAATGTATTTCTATCACTTACTAGTCTTACATAGAATTGGAAATATGGTGTGCTTGTATTAGTATATTTTAATGATTTTGATGCTACCCAGTAATTGTTTCCGGTAAATACTAAACTTTTATCAATACTATCTAAATATGCATCTGGGCTATCGCTTACAGTATAATATGTTTGCTTTAGCATAATTGGTCTTCCAGTTCCTGGAGTTGCAGAATCTGGTCCTTGCCAATATGAAGTTGCTGTAGGTGGATTGTATGTTGTGCCATTTGCATAATCATTTTCCATATCTATCAATGGCAAATAAATCGTGCTTGTTGCATCTGTAGTTGTTTTATTAAAAGATTCATTAGCAAGAATTGTTGGAATAAATCTTCTAGTTGTACTATTAGTTCTATCTAATAAGAAGTCTTGTCCGTATGTACTATCAAGGCTGAATATATTTCTTATATTTTCTAATGACCAAATTGGTTTTCCTGCATTATCTACATATCCTGATGCATTTGAATGAGAAGATGCATATTTCAAAATTGCTTTTTCTTCAATATCTTTATATGTTAAACTCTTAGCTGTAATTCCATCTACTTCTCCTGCATATAATTTACTACATATATCATTCATTAAGAATAGTCCATTATTAAAGCCTACTGTATTTTTTATTCCTAATTTTTGCTGTGTTGAAGTTTCTGGTACTAGCCTTACTTTTTCACTATCTATATCCCAAATTCTCCATCTTAAGTCTTCTTGAGTAAATTCATTATTATATTCAAATGAATCTATTGAAGAAAGTCCTAAATAATTATTTGAAACATGATATGTGTGATCACTTGCTGTATATCCTAGCACTCCTGATTGGAAATCAGTATATGAACTATCAATTTCACTAGCTACTGGATGATATGCTACATAGTCACCTTTTTTTGGATCTCCTGTTCTTCTCCATTGTGCGTATAGAGTAACTATTGCTCCTTCAGTACTAGCTAGATTACTTACTTCTTCTTTATCTGCATATGAAGTCCCTGAACCATCAGCTTTAGTATTCCATCCTATGAATGCTTTTTCTTCATATGTGAATGTATTTTCTCTTAATGCTACTTTTGTATTTGACTTCATTGGTTGATCAGCCATTTCACCTGTTCCGCCATTCGGATCAAATTTTACAGTATAATTTATTGGAGCTTTATCAATGCAGAATCCAAATGCAATGCCATTTCCGTGTCCTGACCATCCATAACTAATTGAACCACTACCTCCTACATCAGAGACATTATATGAACTTATTAAATATGGAGTACGAAGCCACCAATAATAATTGTTCTTGTCATCCTCACGGTAGCACCCTCTCTTTGTTGTCTTTCCACTAAAGTTTGGTTCTAAATAGAAATGTGAATCCGTATTACTAAATTTTCCATATGAATGGCCATCATCTCCAAGGCCTTCCACTCCTTTTCCACCATATGTTGCTATACTACCTATTTCTCTTGATGAGAATAACCATATCTTATCTGCTATATCATCATTTAGTATATACTCTCCATCTTTATAATTACCAGTTACGTATTTTACCTTTTTAGAAGTTATAACTGATTTTAGTTCTTCATTAATACAACTATATAAACTGTTACTTGCTGTTAAATTTGTAGATCCAGCATATGTTACATCTGTCTTATCGTTAAAACCTATTAATGTTGCTCTCATATGTGATGAGCTATAGCCTCCTGCATCTGTTCCATTTGTTCCAGTTTGTTCATCAGAATTTGTTGCAGTAGGTTCTGCTTCGCTAGTTGGATTCCACCAAATATACTTGTTTTTTATTGACTCTTCTAAAAATCCTGCACCATCTCCATTTTGAGTATAACTATTTCCTTTATCTAACTCACTATTTAATACAATCTCTACTGCCTTTGTATCTCCACAAAGCATACAATCAAGAAAGTCTTCTTTATTTTGTACTGCAGCAATTTGGCTCCATGTCATGGAATGTATATTTTTATCATATCTATCTTTTTCTGCGCTTGTTCTTATTACATTATTTTCTGATGAATTTTTTAATATTTCCTCTGTAGTTGTTTCAGTTCCATCTGCTGCCACTGTGTGAGTTACTATTATTACATTATATACTCCACTTCCCACAGCTGTTTCTTCATATCTATGAGTTACATATTTATTATTATAATTATCTCCTGTTGCTGGTCCAAATGTTAGTCCGAGTGTTTCTCCCTTCTCATTTTTATCCTCATTTATACCATATATTTGTACTGCATATTTCAATGGTTTTATTCTCCATTGAGCATATAGTGTTATATTTCCTAAATCAGTTACTGATTCTTTATCTGTATAACTTGTTCCAGTTCCATCAGCTTTAGTATTCCATCCTGCAAACAAGAATCCATCTAAAGCAAATAAGTTTTCTGATAATGTAGTTGCTACATCATAACGTATTATTTGGTTTTCCATAGTTCCTGTAGCACGCTCTGAATTTT
>Ga0247610_10005040_pt1 | contig 13975 bp, 12 predicted proteins | sample 174DNAGHGhighgp2_FD_193483 | JGI IMG/M metagenome (GOLD analysis project Ga0247610, IMG submission 193483) | Sheep rumen microbial communities from Palmerston North, Manawatu-Wanganui, New Zealand - 1742 DNA GHGhigh gp2 | ecosystem: Host-associated > Mammals > Digestive system > Stomach > Rumen... | reverse complement strand
TTGATCGCCTCCGCTTGTTTGCTTCGGCTTTCACTAACAGATAAGCAAAGTACATGCCAACAGAACGAATTCGTGCCAGAATGACAATCAGGGAAGTCAATCTGGCACGGAATTTAAACTCGATTAAACAATACTGACAATTCTTTAAACTCAGTTAAACTTTGACTCAGATAACGACAACTGTTCCATCCTCTATTCACCCATTGTCTTCCAGATGGCAGTGCTCTGGTGGAGCAATCTGCGGCTTTCTTGGGTCGCCATTCTGTGCGACCAGATAGCAAGCATAGCGGGTGAGCAGAATGTCATCCACTTCACGCTGAGCACCTTTTCCTGCAGTTATCATCTTATTGACGTCAATAAAATGATCCAATATATTCTGTCCTACATTGGTACATGCCTCTTTTGCCTTCGTAATAACATTTGTGAAGTTTTGCCATAGACTATATCCGAACAACTTTTGCAAATCTCTTGCACTCCGGCTGCCTGTGGCGAAGGGAATCTTCTCCTGCTGGTCATAGTCGCAATCGCGGCATTTGTAACGCTGTACCTTCATGCGGATAATCACCCGCTTGCCACCGACAGGAAGACCGATAAAGTCGCGCATACGGTAGCCATTCTTCACCAAATGGCGCTTTCCGCACTTCGGACACACTTTTTCTCGCTCTTTTGCTTGGATATGCAAGATAATTGTATTACCTTTGTATTCCTCACGGGTACATTCATGGGTGTACAAACCCCAGGCATGATATAGAAAACTGCTGTTCATACTTGTACATTTGTTTGTGGTTATTCAAATATACAAAATGTTCAGCGGTTTTCTTCATTATCTTATCAATATATCACTCGAAATGTCGGATGAACCAAAAATTATCTGCGGATTTTAGGTAAAAAAGAAAAAAACAGCTGACCAAGTGAATCAGTCGGGCTTCTTATAATATTGCTTGAACACCAAGGCTTAAACTATTACTTCCCAGAAGCCACCTTTGTCTGGACCAACTCGACGAACGGCACCTTGCTCTTGTAGTTTCTTGATGTTTCTTGCAATGTTTCTTCTGTCAACACCTATTATTTCAGCCATTTTAGTGGTTGAAATATAAGGATCCTCCTTAATCAAGTTGATAATTTTCTGTGACGTTTTCTGTGACGTTTTCTGTGACGCATCTATGACGTTTTCTGTGGCATTTACCTTTTCTGTGACGTTTACAGTCACCTTTTCTGCTACCTTTGGCACTGTAATCTTCAGGATGAACTCATCAGTCCTGAAAGATGGGACATTCGCACCATTGGCCTCTTGCTCGCGACAGATACGATCAAAGCCCTCACCGAACTCCTTCACGAAGTGATATGCTTTGAGGAAGGCTGCTATCTTGGGATTACGAGAGAAGTGGGTGTGCCGGATATTGTTAGGCTTCACCTGCCCAGGAAGTTTACCTGGGGACTCAAACACCAGCCGGTCATCAAACATTTTGATTTGTATTTCCGTGCCCTTGATGTTGTAGGCCCGATGGCAGCAAGCGTTGACAGTCATCTCTTGAATGACGAATTCAGGGTAGTCGCGTTTCGTCACGAACTGGGCATGTTGTCCCAGGAACGTATGCTCACGAACCTGAGTCTCGATAAACTCAATCGTCTTCTTGATCTGGTTCAAGATGGTTCCCTCAAATGTAACATCCTTGATGACGTTCATCTCAGCACCAACCTTTTCATCAACACCCTCGTATCTGATGAAACGAGTGCGGGCCCGGGGGAAGAACTTCTGTGGATACTTGCCAAAGAGAAGAATGCAAGCGGTGCTCACCTCCTCTTCACCATTGACCTCCGGTCGAGCCTGCTCACGCTCGGCAGAGCTGATGCGAGCATCACTCTGCTCTCGTTTAATCGCAGCCTTCTTGTTGGGCCTCACAAAACCATTGTTCTCTCGCAAGTATTGCAGGGGACTTTTCCCATAGCCGACCAGTTTGGCATAGTCGGCAACAGCATCCATGTCAATGTCATCGATGGTTGCGTCATACACTGCTGTATCTTCGTAATAGCGCTCCCCTTTGTCGTACATCAGTTGCATACGCTCGTCAAACGTCAGTTTCCGGCTCTTATCGCCTACACGCATAAAGGCTTCATCTGCCTGGTTGGTATGCAGGCTCGAACTGGCAGGAATCTCCATCAACAAGATACGGTTCTCATTCCCATCCTTATCCGTGCAAGGAAGGTATGAGCATGTCACTGGAACCGAAGGATTGCAGAAATCAAATGGCACACGCAGCAGTTCGTTCAACTTATCTGTATGCTGATTAATCCCTTCAATCTTCCGAGTCTTATCCGATACCCCAATGGCTATTACGCCACCATCCGCATTGGCAAACGCCACAACAGGTACTGCCAATGCCTTCGAGTCTATTTGAATGCTCTTTCAGTCAAATGTCTGGTCTTCTTTACGGGTTATTATTTCTTGTATGGTCATATTAACTATTCAAACGTCATTTATATTCTTTTTATTATAGTCGGCTATATCTTCTGCCGCCATCATAGGTTCTTCCTCTGGTATCTCATACTTCTTGAAACAATGGTCTTGAAGGAAAATCCCGTTGAGAGTAAACGTCAATGATTCCAAAGTCTTTTCCCGCACCTTCGGTTTCAGTTCACATTCCCAAATGGTGATGGAGTGCCACCCCATCGAAGCAAGCCGACGCTGCACTTCAACGTCACGCTCCTGATTCCTCTTTATCTTTGCCATCCAAAACTCCCTGTTTGTCTTCGGAATCTTACAGCACTCAGAATTCTCAATTATGAATTGTGAATTATGCATTTTGAATTGTGTGTTATGTCCGTGCCAGAAGCACCCATTCACGAAGATGCACGTCCTATACTTCCTCAGCACCAAGTCCGGATGCCCGGGCAGCCGCTTATCATTCAGCCTATACCTGAATCCCCTCTTCCACAGTCCCCTCCGCACAATCATCTCCGGCTTCGTGTCCTTCGACCGAATCGCCGCCATATTCGCATGCCGCTGCTGAGGAGAGAGCTTATCCATACACTAATGCATAAGTTCTTCCCATGTAGCAAACCAAGGGCGTGCTGTGTTGGTTCTCCGCGCAAGAGCAGGTATTAGCGCATAGTCTTGCGATTTACTTGTGTCAAAAGAATATACCAAATAATAATCATGCCCCAAGTTTTCAAAGCCTTTCTTTTGCAAAGCTTCCTTAGACATAAATCTCGGTCCCACACCTTTCAACTTATACAATGTACCAGATGTTCCGTTATGCAACATCACATACTTCGCATTCAGAGCTCTTGGTTCCAAAACAATTGCTCCCGCATCTTCGCCTGTACGAAGATAGCACAATCCCAGTTCTTTCATCTTCGCAAGTTTGTCCTTCTTTGCGAAATTTACAAGAAGCACATCGTCAGGATCTTGGTATTCCAATCCATGTTGGGGCGCCACATTCTTATACAGATATGTCTTCATCCGGCTCCGCTTCAACCATTCCGCTATCTGTTCACGCAATGCCTGCTCACTACTATTGGGATTTACAACTATCCCATCCGAGGGCTTCAATGGAAATGCGCCGATGCCAATAGCCTTGATGGATTCATAATAATGTGACTTCTCAAACTCCTCACGAGTGTAGTTCCCTGGGAAAAGAACATATCCGCCTATTACTTCACGCTTGGGCTTCTGGTTGGCTGGTTCGATATAATAGATGGCATCACGATAGCGGTGCATCTGGTCAATGGCATCACTTGGTGGAATGTCCATATCATCAGGATGAGAATCGCTTATGCGGTATTTCGCATCGAAAAGGAAGGTATATTGAATTCCCTTCTGCCGTTTCGTCAAACGCAACACAATATCCGGGCGCTGTTGAGTAGTAAATGTCTTTGTACCCTTTATGGCAGACGATACTTTACTATCATCTTCTTTCACTGGAGCATTGTACATTACCGATGCGAGTTCCACTTTGTCCTCTGTCCGCAGAAATGTGACCTCTGAATGAGTGCCCCATTTCAAATCACGGATAAACTGCGGCGTCATCTTCTTGCCTTTGTATTGAGCAATCGCCTTCTCACCTAACAGGTCGGAAACAATGTTTTTTACTTTCAAGAAACACCATATCTCATACAACATGGCGATGTCCTTCGTCTCCAGTTTGTTGACACCTTCCTCTAGTTCATATCCGCATAGCAACTCAATCCATTTCTGGTAGATGGTTCGATAGTTGATGGATTTCTTCATCACCAGCGAGTCTTGCGAGAATCCCTTGAACACTCCGATATTGCGGAAGAAAGGATGGCTTACTAGCCGTTGCAGTTCATCTCCCATCTCGTCAAGCCTACTTTCCATAATCCTGGATTTAGCAACGGCATTCCTGATATGTTGGCTCACGATGTTGAAGCGTTGCAGCGTTTGCCCCATTACAAATTTCAGGAAACGGTTCTCTATGGTGTCGTTGGTGTGACAGAGTTCATGAGTGCGATAGAGGTGATGCGGGTCATCCTTGAATTCGAAGTATTCGTTCTCAAGTTCACGCTCCACCCATCTCAGCCTCTCCTGACGTTCATAGCTCACTCTATCGTGCAACTTCCGTTTGGGAGAGTTGATGATTTGTCGGCAGGCTTTAGTAATGTCATTAAAGCATGATTGGAATATCTGCCACCAAATCAAATCGGACGATTCACCGCTGCTGGTACGGAAGTTAATATAGGTTTCGCGCATGAAGGCAAACGACAGCATACTGTATTCCTGCTCTATGTCACGGATAATCCACTTCATGTCAGTGCGATAATCCATCTTGTAGCTCAGTACCTCCGTGGTGAATCGCAAGTTCTTTGCCTTTCCTTCCTTCTTATAGTTGAGACTGATGTCCGTTTTCCCGACCTGACTGCCGAATCCGACAGCTCCGAACAGCAAATTCCCGTCGCAGCTCAACTGTGAGTCTTTTGTGACGTTGGAGAACATCAGCGACATCTCGCTCACTCCATCTTCTCCCTGGATAAGCACGGGGTATTGTGTATTCTCGAAGAAAAGAGCCTCGTGCATCAGTTGCTTGCTTTTGCTTTCGTGACCGTTGAAAACAAAGCTGGCATCCGCTTGTGAAGTGACAAATTCAGCCGTCAGTTTCTCGTCGCCCCGTTCCACAGACAGGTTTTCCATCGCCTTTCGTATGCGGTCGATGGTTTTGTCGCACGAGAAACGCATCCGGACATCATTGTTCCGAACCTCAAAGTTGAATATGTCACCCTTCACAGCCATTTATGCCCAATAAGAGACAAAATGCTCACGTTCAAGCGTACGACACATTTGGTCGATCTTCTTCTCTGTCTCGCTGGAAGCTCCAATGTGTTTATGGACAATCGCCTTCAGGCAAGTCAATAAGCTTGTATGTTGCTCACTTGCTTCTATGCCAAGTGTGGCAATCCTTGTGTCATCATCAGCAATGCCCAACCGACTGTCGTCACCCTCAATGCGAGAAAGAATCTTCATCAAGGTGAATTCGTCCAACGCTTTTGCCAAAGCATAGTCGTTTCCTGCAAACTTTTTGCAGGCTGCGACATAAAGCATAGCCTCGTTTGCAGCACGATAACCGAGCTTGAACGGCGTTCCTTCCATCAGCGTGTTCACATCCTTTAGGTAGGCAATCACCTTGTCTGATTCTATCTCCTCTGTCACTTCTGCTGCCCGTTGTGGACGGTTCACCAGCAACTCATTCATATCCGTCAACAAGGGGAACTGCTCGCTTTCGCCCGACAGGAACTTGTCGTAATCCACTTCGTTCATCTCTACCGACATTGCCCTATCCAGCACTTTACGTGAGAATGAGAAAGTCGTCTCATCCATATTCACCGTACCCATCACCATCAAGTTAGGAGGCAATGTGAGACCTTTTTCATAAAAATGTATAGCTATAGGATTTTTGTCTATAGGGTCAGCGTCACCGAGTAACTGTATAAGCATTGATTTGCCCTCTTTCTCACCAAAATTCTTGAACGGCTTGATGATAGGGTCAGTTATGTAATCGCCGTTCTCGTCAGTAGAGCGTGATTCAATGGCACTAAGGAATTCAGCGAAATACTCTTCCACAGGAGCCAAATTCATTTCATCCAAGCAGAGGAAATACGGAGTGTCTTGATGCTGCCAAGCTTTCACGATAAACTCCACGAAGGGTGTAAATTCATATTTCCCAGAGATATTGGAATAGAAACCTACCACATCCATAGAGTTATGCCAATTAGGCTTTACTTGTATCAAGTCAAAATTCTCAGGACGATTATCCTTCCAGCGGTCTTCGTCCTTGTCATATTTCTGCGTTGTGGTCGCTTGTGCCAGTTTTCTCACAATGCGGCTCTTGCCTGTACCAGAGATACCTGCCAACAACATAAACGGCTTAGTACGAAGAGCGGTAAGATAGGAACGTATATACTCTGTTTCAGGGGCACCATAGAAGATTTGCTGGAGAGGTTTATCTGTTGTATAAGAATGTTTTTCTGTATTTTGATTTCCTAAGAAGAAAGAACGAGCATTGATAAAACAAACATAATGAGAAATAGCACCAGATCTCCAACCCTGATTTTTAGCATTATCATGCTCAAGAAATGCCTTGTCATTTAATAAGTCGTCAGCTATTTGTTTCACTTCATCAGGTACCGTTATGTCATACATTGACTTGATATGGCTCCATTTCTCGGGAGCATAATCAAACAGCCTATCAGCTTCTATAAACGACAAGAAACTGTCAACTGCAGTCCTGCCAAGATTGAATCCATCACTTGTACGTCTAGCTGAACGTGCAACATTGGCTAAATAGTATTTGAATTCTGCTTTTATTCTATCTCTATTATCCATATACCTAACCCTTTTTTATATTTTGCAATCTTATTTCTTCTCCATATAAAAGAGCTATACTGTAATAGTCACCATCCCATGAATGACCACGATAGCATTCTATTTCATCACGCATTTTTACGCTATTGTTAACTTCTTGTTTATGTGGATATATTAATATTATCGGACTTTTAGCAGGCACAAGAGACTCTAATGATTCTATCTGAATGGCAATTCCGTCCATAAATACGAATGAGGTTTCAGATTCCCCCTTAGATGATCTCAAAATCAAATTATCTATCTCATAGTCAAGGGAAAATTCTTTAAATCGGATTTTGTCGTACTCTCCTTTAATTTCTATAGACAAGCCAAACCTCTCTTTAAAATCATTTCGTCCTTTTTCACCTAAGTCTATTGTCAAGATGTCATTGCAATCTGCTTCCATCAAGGTGTAATCTCTGTTCTCATCCAAATTAACAAGGATGCCTGCTTCAATCAACCTGAGATAGTCTTCTTCAACGACATCACACAGATAACGACCTTGTTTGTCACAAACTGCATAAACTTTCCCGTCAAGTTTCTCAAGAAAAGCCTCTTCACTTCTAAAATACATTCTTTTCATTACTTTGCTTTTTTGCGCAAAGTTACAAAAAGATTGTATTTGAGGAATCTCCGTTGACGTCATTTTAAGAATAATCTGGCAAATTAAACATTTATCAGGTTTTTATCTCAGTGCATTTTCAGATTTGTAAATACTAAAATGCATTGCCAACAAATCTCTGTCAGGCAGAAACCGTTTTGGCATTATCAATTTTCGATGATTAATACTATTTATGTACTCTTTGGTAGATGAATCCACATTTTCTAATTTCGCTCCAAAGAAATCATCTGAAACAAATATCTCGTAATCGGGCGAGATGCCTATTAGGTTTTCATCATACGCCTTGTGAAAGAGGGCATTCAGGCATAAGCCGTTTTGTGGGTTAGTCCTATTTGCCTCATCTTTAGTCCAACCTACGATATGACTGGCTTCGAGGAGAGACTTATTGTTAATACCTGTTATACAGCAACAGTTATTGTAGGAGGACAAAACAGTCTTTCTAAAGAAATCTTGATTAATCCTTCTCGTGACTTCCTGTTTTCGTTCTTTTCCTTTGGGTAAATTGCCAAGATCAATCGTCTCTTTTAGAGATTCCTCAAGTCCTTTCTGCTTATATTGGGCTATCAAGACCTCTGCATCAATTGCCAGTTTGTCCCAATGGCCAAAATACTTATTCCAAACCGCCTCATCAAGTTTTCCTGTATGTCCAAGTCCTTCAACGCCCCTTGCTTTCATCTGCGGGTCAAAACTGGCAAGATTCCCGACCTTACGGACAATAGCCCCAGGTGTGCGGCCCAGCAACTTCCCCAACTCCTTTACGAATGGCTTTGTTGCTGAGAATTGTCCAAAAGGATTCCGACAATACTCATAGAGTACTATCGTTATCTGCTCTTCTGTCCAATTATCTCTTGCCATTATCCTATTTCTCTTTCATCAATATATTAACGACTCGCTTCCATTCCTCACCTGACAAGCTTGAATTTGTAGGCTTATATTCATCCCAATCTCGCAATGATAGTTCTTTAATGGTTGTTCTAAGACGAGCATATGAATATGTTGATAAGTCTCCTGTTATAGCATTACATAAGCTCATTGACAAACTACGAGGAATACCTATCATTCGTAATGCTAAAGATTTTACATTATCCACGCCATAATAGACAAAAGATGGGACATAGCTATCTTGTACATCTTTATCCACACCTTTGACAATACCTTCTAAGGCACTTAGTCCCCATGACGCTTTAAATCTTGCACCATTCATATAAGTGACAAAATCCGTAATCTGCTGCGTCATCTCCTCATTATTAAAATATGGATGAATGCACGAGATGTCATTCAATTTATCTCCATGTACCCATGATATCAGCATTCTTGCTACAAGTTCGGGATTGAATGTTGATTTAGTTGAATCTGTTCCCAATTCTGTCTCTCGTAATGCAGCAATAACTTTCACCTTTTCAGTCAAATTTGTAGGGTCAGCACGATTAAAAAGATTATCTGGGATCCATCCATCCAAATTCGATATAGTTGGATTTTGGGAGTTTTCTGCCATAATTCTCAAAACAGAAGGTACAGAAAATCCCGTCTTGTCTGCAAAACTCAATAGGCCAGAAACAGAGGAATATTTAGCATCTATCGCCTGATATATCTTACTGCAGAGGTTTATAAATTCTGATTGTTCAACGATGTTCAACTTACTATACAAGAAAGAATCCTTGAATAAGTCTTCAACATCTTGAACAGATTCATTTTTTGAAACATTCAACAAATGGATAAAATATTGGAAAAGAGGAGCAAATGCATCCTTATAATGATTCAATAGGTATGACAGAGCATGGTCTTCGGTTGCGAGGACATTCAGTATAGCATCTCTATCAACAAATAATTTTGCTAATACGCTTATTAACTCCTCAGCACTTTTCTGAACAATAGCAATGGCATTTTGTTTGTTCTCAGCAGAATTAAATGGAAGGATTATCTTTCCATAATCATCAACCATCGTTCTGCCTGCGCGTCCAGCAATATTCCAGAAATCATTTGATGACAACAGATTTTCTTTCCTTGCCTGCCCCTTGTATAATGTATCAAAATATACAGATGACACGGGGAAATTGACACCTTCAGCAATTGTCGTTGTAGCACAAATATACTGGATATGTTTTTCTCTAATCAGATGTTCTATCAACAGCTTTGTTTCATCGGACAAACCTGCATGATGAACTGCGATTCCTTTTGAGAGTAACTGAGAAAAGAGAGTGGGGCACCCGATTTCTTCCTCCAGATATTTTTTTACAATTTGAGTGTCTGAATCAATAACATCAGACAGACCTAAACTTTCATATATTTTTTTTGCTGTATTATTTGCAGTAGTTCGACCTTGACAGAGAACCAAGAGGGTCTTTCCTTCCTGTGCATAATTTCTACAAACATATTCTAATACACAGCCTTTTCCATTTGATTTCATGGATGATTCTAAATGATGCTCAATCACATAATTTTCCTTATATGGTGCTGCATATGGCGAAAGGACAAACCCTGTTTTTACCTTTGTTTTTGTTGCATTGATTCCTACTACTAACTTTTCAGATGGTTTCCAATCAACTTCAATAGTATTTCCCCCTCCTAACCATTCTTGTATAGCAGTTCTATCACCAGGCAAGAATGGGGACAATAATAAGAACTTAGCATTTGGACGTTCCCTGCGAAGAATTGCCATTAAAAGTTCCAATCTCGCTCCACGCTCTCCACTACTTATCATATGGGCTTCATCAATAATGAAAAGCGACACGTCATTAATAGAAGGATGATCTCTTCGTATTAATAAATCTATCTTCTCAGGTGTTGACACCATTATGTCAATGTCATCAGATTGTAAAAAGTTGTTTTCCGAAGGATCAACCTCATTAACTGAAGATGTCTTCTCAACATTTAATCCCAAAGAACCCAAATCAGTCCTTAAATCATGATATACTTGATTAACCAATGCCCTTGATGGAACGACATAAACAATCTTTGATTGGGGTAAAAGTGATTTTGTTACAACAATATTGAATTCTGCCAATAACGTTTTCCCTGCACTTGTTGGCATTTGCAAAACTATGGCATTAGCGGCAACGTCAAAGAAACGTTTATTCATTGCATCCTTTTGAGATGGAAGCAATTCTAAAAGTCCTATTTCACTTTTATACTTGCACAACTGCCTAAGTTTATCATTGAAAGCAGTACCATTCCAAATAGCATTGGACGCCAATATATGCAAGTCCTTTGCTATAATTTGGAGTATTGTTTTTAACCTTCCCTGCTTCAAGAATTTCAGTGCGATGTCTATATGCTGTCTTATGATAGCATCAATACGTCTATTAGGATAATCATAACCTTGTATTATGTAATTACCCGTTTCGACAACAGCTTTAGAAGTGTGATAAAGTGCTACCAACTTTAAAGCCTCTTCTGTTTGTTGATAAGCATGAAAGGAATCAAGATACTTAGTTTCATAAGTAGATTGTTCCTTCTGAAGTTTTGAAATTTCCTGAATCGCTTTCCTAATATCCTCAAAACCATGTTGTTTCCTAATCAAGTACAATACTGATTTCAACATAGAAGACAATACCCTTTTTCCCCAATCATCTTCATCCAAATTATCATCTGAATGATACTCAGAAAGAGCTAAACGAGCAGAAATCGTTTTCCCAGATTTCAACAAAGCACTTGATAAGACAAAAAAGAAAGGCAGATATTCATCTTTTAATGATAGATTAATCAAAGAATTCCATTCATTGCGATAAGAATCTTGGGAGATTGGATATACTTTTAGCAGCTGACATAACAATTCCATTATACTAGCCGCTTCTTCATTTTCTTCAATCAGGTAGGTGGAAAGTAAAAAAGTAAGTTTTGCTAAAGAGCTACTACTATCCGTATTTATCTCAACAGATTCCCCTATAGCTGATAGCCAATAAGCCTGCTCTCTATTTTTTATTAGAGAACGTATCCTATCATCAGATAACAAACTTGATAATATCGGATTATTTTCCATTAGCTAACTCCTTTACTTTATGATAAAACTGATCTATTGTACTATCTATTGTTGCTTCCGTAAAAGAAAAAATAGTAAAATGGACTTCTCCAGGCATAAACTCAGATTCACATGATTTCATTTTACCAAAATCTTTTGTATCATCTACACATGTGTAATCACGAATCAATCCGCAACCATATGTTACATTGATATGAGCAGTATTGCCACTTTCAATAGTCAATATGACAGAAAGAATTATTCGTAAATCATCACCCTCTAATCTTTTAATATATTCGCACAAACGCTGCTCAACAGTTTGTAGATTATCATGATAGTATTTTTGAGTTTTATATATAGAATCATCTGTCTTATCTACAACAGAAGGTGGATTGTTCTTTTCACTTGACACTTTAGCTTCTGCAAGAAGAAGAGTTACCTTCCCGTCTTTATCCATACGATAGCCAATGCTATCTACTCCCCTTCCAGGCATATCATAACGTTCACGAGCTGATATGTTTTTAGTAGGTATGATATATCGTTCTTCTTCTCCTACTTTTTCTTCAAAATAATATGTAGTTAACAATTCTCCCATATCGCTACGATAGATATCCCTAAATGGCAAAGGTATCTGATCTTTTTCTCGAATAGAATCCTCATATACAGCATTCTTATCTAAAACTGTCTTTATTTGCGACATGTCAAATCCCGTACCAAGACTTTCTGCTGCTTTTATAAGGTCGTCAATGGAAACTTGAGAAAATGCAGAACGCTGCTCAACATATTTTTGAGCAAACTTCTCAATGAATTTATCAAAGACCCTTACGTCGTATTTTCTATATATGCCCATTCTTCTTATATACTTAAATTTAGCGCGAGTCGCTTCTCAATGAACTCCTTCAACGGCTCCAGATATTCTGCATCTAGATTCCAGTGTTGGGTGTTCTCGTGATTTTACTTCTTATTCTTTGTTTTCCTATGCTTTTTTCACTTGCTAAATGTATTCTACCTTAACGGTGTTGACTTTTGTCGCGACTCGGCATAGTTTAAGCATGCTTGGCTCTGCGCTCGCTGCTCCAAAAGTTGCTTCACACCCTCTGCAGGTGGCAGGTCTTCTGGGACGATGCCACGCTGAACAAGCATTTGGCGAACGGCTGCGTTGTTGTCAACATGCTCTTTGGTGATTTGCATTTCACCTTGCAGGTCTTTGGTCTGCACGTTCACGCTCGTCATCTCGGCAGCAAAGTCCTTGGCTTTGATGCTGATGGTTGGCAGGAAATCAGCTAAAGGACGAGAAGCTGGAACACCCATCTTACTTTTCATCACATTGGTACTGAGACGGAAGAGGGCCTGGTCGCCTTTAGAACGGATGACAGCAAAGCTCTTGTCATTGACACCACGTTCGTACAACACGCCTGACAGTTTCTTCTCTGTTTCCTGCAGTTTGGCACGAGCCTTTACTCGCTCTACCTCTAACAAACGCTGTTCTATGAGTTCAGCCCGACGGGTCTGTACTGCAAAGTAGGTCTGTGCAAAGGCTATCTGTGGCTTACGCGGGTCGCCATTCTGTGCCACAAGGTAACATGCGTATCGAGTAAGCATGATGTCATCTACCTCACGAATGGCCCCACTGCCCAACTCTACCTTTTTATTGACGTCAATAAAATGGTCAACTATATTTTGGCCAACATTCTCACATGCCATTTTAGCCTTTTCAATAACTTTCGTGAAGTTTTGCCAGAGGCTATAGCCAAGCAACTTTTGCAAGTCTCTTGCACTCCAGCATTCGGTTTCGTCAATCATGCAAACCGCATCTTCATAACTCTTAAATAGAGCCAATATTTCTTCTTTCTTCATAAACAATAATAGTTCTTGGTTATAGAATCTTGCCATCGGCATCGAAATCCACTTCCAGCAGGTCTTTGATGTCAACCTGGAGCAGACGGGCGATTTCTACGAATTGCGCCATAGAGGGTTGTATCTTGTTGGTTTTCCAGCGGGAAACGGTCATGTCGGTGACACCCATCTGTTCGGCAAGTCATCGGTTGGTGATCTGTTTGTCGGCCAACACCACTCTGATTCTGTTTTGACAATCTTTCTTCGTCATCTATTTTGATTTTAGCTATTAACATGTGCAAAGATAAACATAATTTGTTAAACCACCCAACATAATGTTGAAGAATATCTCGTTTTTAGCACTTTTTGTGTTTCTGACTTCTTGTTTTGCATCCACCCCGACAAAAATACACAGTGCCTTCTCGCATTTAGTACGCCCATTTGCTATATATGCGCAATGTGGACTAAACTTATTCTTCTTTCGCCAGAACAATGATGTTTGCTGGCGAAAGGAAAAAATAAATGATTATCCGCAATCATACCACCAAAGAGACCGCAACGCGGTCTTCGCTTTGGTAACCGAGGGTACGAGCGTAGCGAGCACCCCCGGATAACAAGCTCTATAGAGGCAAGCACTCTGAAAGAGTGCCCGAACAGCGTAATGGGCGACCCCTTCAGGGTCGATGTTCACCTTTTTGTCCCT